>JAABUW010000604.1_pt1 | contig 68753 bp, 119 predicted proteins | sample 5560081 | NCBI WGS metagenome assembly JAABUW01 (sample SAMN10711882, study PRJNA513363) | rock metagenome | isolation source: Antarctica rocks | place: Antarctica: Victoria Land, Knobhead sud | reverse complement strand
GCGGCCGGTTCGAGCGCGCGCGAGCTGGCGGCCTGCCTCCGCCCGCTGGGATGCGGGGATGGGAACAGATCGACCAAGCACTCGGCAGGAAGGCATACCTGCTGCATTCCACCAGGGCAGGGTGTGACATTGGTGCGGCGGTGCAGGAGCGCGAGCGCGGCATCACCATCACGTCTGCCGCGACGACCTGCTTCTGGAAGGAGCACTGCATCAACATCATTGACACGCCCGGTCACGTTGATTTCACTCTGGAGGTGCACGCTTTCTGCCTTCTCCTGTGCTGGACGTGTCAGTTTTGCCGGTCACATGGACCTCACCACAACGGTGCCTTTTGTTTGTGCTGGCCCGCTTGTTGCCCTGGCCCCCACACCCAAGCTTTTGCCTCGGCGCTGCGCTCGAGGCGCCTGGCTGCATGGTGTGTCATGGCATCCTCGCCAGTCATGGCAGCCTCTGGCGGGCACCGCCACAAAATCCTGCACGCCTGCAGGTGGAGCGCGCGCTGCGCGTTCTGGACGGCGCTGTGGCGCTGTTTGACAGCGTGGCGGGCGTTGAGCCGCAGTCGGAGACGGTATGGCGCCAGGCCGACAAGTACGGGGTGGGTTCCCCCGTCATTCACCCTTAGCAGCCTCGACGGACAGCATGGCTGACCATCTCCGAGGAGGCAGCGCTTTCAGGCTCAGATTTCGGCATGCAGCCAGGGCCGCGGAAGCCGCTGATTTCCTGACGCGCCGCTTCATGGCACGCATCTGCCTCTTGAACAAGAAGGACTGCATGGGCGCCAACCTGTCCTTGACAGCTGTTAGCATTAGGTGACTTTCAATTCGGCATTGCCAGGTGCCGCGCATCTGCTTCGTGAACAAGATGGATCGCATGGGCGCCAACTTCTTCCGCACCGTGGACATGATCATCAGCAACCTGGGCGCGACGCCGCTCGTGTGCACCCTGCCCATCGGCTCCGAGGACAACTTCCAGGTGCAGCATCTGCAGGGTTTAGGGTGGCAGAGAATGGCAGGGTTTGAGGCCAGGCGTCGAGGCGACGCAGAGCGCCGAGGGGCCGCCGCCACGTGGACCCTCCCTGGCGGATGCACGCATCCCGGTTGCAGGCTTTGCATGCATGTCAGACAAAACCAACAAGGCCATCACCTGGAACGGCGGGCAGCTGGGCTCGCCCGCTCGACCGTCCTGAATCCGGGGGTTGCAGTGCACCCTGTCAAGTGTGATCCTCGATCCGACAGGGCGTCATCGACCTGGTGGCCAACAAGGCCATCACCTGGAACGGCGAGGAGCTGGGCGCGTCCTTTGAAATCGTCGACATCCCCGCCGAATATGAGGAGCAGGCGGCCGAGTGGCGTGAGAAGCTGGTCGAGTCCGCCGTGGAGCTCGACGACGACGCCATGATGATGTACTTGGAGGTAAGGGAAACAAGGGGAACTGAGTCCACAACAAAGCACCCGGTCTGGTCCCTGGCGTTTTGGAAGTAACAAATGCCAGTCAGCAGTGCTGCCGGCGGAATGGCGCAAGAAATCCGTTGAGTCGGCTATGCAATCGAGCACGTTGACGACGCCATGATGATGGTGTGCCTGGAGGTGCGTGCGACGTCAACAACAGCATCAATATCATCAACACAAGACCGAGGCAGCTGCCTGGCAACTTGGGCGCAGGTTCAGATGTGGACGTGTGTACTGTGACACTAATGCAGCAGCGGCGACGGCGCTTGCGGCGGCGGCGTTGGCAGCTGCGTGCCAGCGCCAGCTCGACTCTTCACACCTTAATTGAACTCTGTGCGGTGTTTCTGGCGCAGGAGGAGATGCAGGACGAGGACGCGCCCGCAGAGCCGATCTGCAGCGCGACCATGGGCGTCGCGTGTGTGCTGTTCCCAATGCATGTCCCACCCTCGTGGTGCTCCATTCTCTTGATTGGGACATCTCACACTTTCACAGGGCGAGATGCCGGACGCAGACACGCTCACAAAGCTGATCCGCAAGGGCACCATCGGCGGCGCCTTTGTTCCGGTGCTGTGCGGCTCCGCATTCAAGAACAAGGGCGTGCAGCCGCTGCTGGACGCCGTGACCAACTACCTGCCGTCGCCGCTGGACGTGCCCGCCATGAAGGTGGAGTTGCAGCAACGACTTGTTTGGTGTTTGGACACGCCACTGTATGAGCGGCGCTGAGAGCCAGCACAAGTCGAACGTCAGTGCACCGGCCAAAGCCCTAACTGCCGGCGCACACCGGGCTGGACACCGGCCGCTGCACTGTGAAGAAAAGCTCAGGCGTGGCAGCGGAAAGCGCGATGCACTGGCGACACCGCAGTGGACCGTCCAGGAATAGTCTGTGAGAGCAGGACAGTGCATGGCTCCGCCGCTCTAGCAAATGCACTCTGTCCGAAGCAGCCTCCTGCTGACCGGCCTCCCGCTTCGAATTCCCACAGGGTTCAGCCGTGGACGACCCGGACACGCAGATGACCCGCGCCCCCGCGGACGACGAGCCGTTCTCCGCGCTGGCCTTCAAGGTCATGTCCGACAAGTACGTTGGCACCCTCACCTTCTGCCGCGTTTACAGGTACGGCCGATTCTCCCCTTCCTTTCTTTCCTTTCGTTCCCGAGAGTCCCTCTCCTTTCCATTCGCGCTTGCTGCCTGTGAGCCTTCGGTTCCTCTCTGCAGCACACGGATGTCAACGCCGGCACCGCCAAAGGACTGTACTTGTCCTGCATCCGCCTTTTCTGCACCACCATGGTGGCAGCACCCCGCTGTGGCCAGCTGGCGACAGTCAGTCATGGGCTGTGCTTCCTGCAGCATGTGGCGACATCCCTCTTGGTGGCAGGTGGCAATCCTGACAGAAGCCCTGTAGCAGCCTGGTGGCACAGGCCGGCCACGCGTTGTGCGCCAGCAAGGGCATTCAGGGAGACGATATCTATAGATTTCCAATGCCTCTCCATGCCTGCATCCACTGCATCTCCCTGTTCTAACCGTCTCTTCCTGCCGATGTACCGCAGTGGCACGCTGCAGACCGGCGGTCATGCGCTGTGCTCCAGTAAGGGCAGCAGGGAGCGCATCGGGCGCATGATGGAGATGCACTCCAACGATCGCCAGGTGCGGTGGTGTCAGGGTTTAGTGGGGTTGAGGTTTCAGGCCGTCGCGGCGTGAGCGCGCGAGGGCTCTAGTCGGCATCGGCCGCGTGCTGGCCAGGCAAGCACCTAGGGTTTTGTGGCACGGCAGCGCTGGCGTTCCACCTGTTCCGCCACTGCATCGGCATGAGTCTCTGGCGCCGCTGTCGCCTGATGCACATATATCATGGTGCCAACAAACCCAATGGCTGACATGGCAAGGCTGCGGCTATTGGTTCAGGAACTGCGTTTTCGTTGACATCCGGCTGCAGGACTTCATGCACGCTTGACCGGGCACCAGCATGGCCACTGCGGAGGCGGCACTCGCTATACTTGGTGCAGAAATCGCTTGTGTGTATCAGTAACACCTTTGGAACGTGTTATTTGACCGAAGGACATCACGCACGCGCGGACGGGCGACATCGTTGCCATCGCGGGACTGAAGGATGTGACGACCGGCGACACGCTGTGCGACGAGGGCAAGCCCATCGTGCTGGAGCGCATGGATTTCCCCGACCCCGTCATCAAGGTGCGGTGCGGAAATGATGCGCGACAACCCTGCGCGGATACACCTTGTCCTTTCATCATTCTGTGTGCTATGGCTCCAGTCCCGAGCACGAGTCGGACACCGTGCTGGAGCCCGCTGTCTGCAGCAGCCATGGAGACGCCATGGAGACGGCGATCGAGGCGAATGCCGGCAGTGCCTGATTGGCTGTGACATCCTGTCCCACAGCGCTCTGTGCAGCGAAACTCGTGAATTCTGGTGCCGCTGTACAGGTGGCCATCCAGCCAGCGCCCGAGGCGGTCGTGAAGAAGCTGTGTAGCAATGGCTCCTCTGATGTCCACGAGTCCTGTGCATAGCGCTCCAATGCCTGACGGGCTCTTCATCTCCCAGACAGGTGGCCATCCAGCCGGCGAGCAAGGCAGACCTAGAGAAGCTGGGTACAGGCAGCCTGCTTGCTGTGCCAGCTGGCACCGCCTTTTTGCGCAACGCTGAATCTATATCGTCGCTGCGTTTACTGTAGGTCGCCATCGAGCCGGCGACCAAGGCGGACCTGGAGAAGCTGGGCAACGGGCTGCACAAGCTGGGGCAGGAGGACCCCTCCTTTCACCACCAGCGCGATGAGGAGAACAACCAGACGGTGAGGGTTGAGTGTCCCGGACGATGTTTCATATAACGGTCATCACAAGCAGTAGGAGGACCCCACCTTCCACCGCCAGCACGACGAGGAGAAAACCAGATGGTGTGCGGATAAGGTGTCAATGTGACAAGCGGCGAGCAATGTGGATCCTGCTGATGGGCCGCGGCGCCGGCGCAAGGCAATTCGGCGTTGTGGAGTTGAACCGCGGCTCCTCTTGCACGAGGGCTGACCTGCCGTCCCTAAACCCTAAACCCTAACCGCTCAGGCCGAGCTTCGATACCCGGTGCCACACGCGAAGCTCATGTGTGGACGGCATTTCGGTCCAGCTTCTCTAGACCCGGCACTGAACCCTGCTCAAACGAAACCCTGCAGGTCATCGAGGGCATGGGCGAGCTGCACCTGGATATCATCGTCGACCGGCTGCGCCGCGAGTTCAATGTCGAGTGCAACGTCGGCGCGCCGCAGGTCTGCTGCCTTTACAGTCTCTGTGTCTTCCATCCCATGTCGAAATCGCGTGTGCTGTTGCTTTTGGTGCTTTTTCCTCTTTCTGGCCATGCGGGCAAGGCGGGCCGCTCACGCTGCTGCTAGGACAACTGCGGTAGCGACATGTGCCATGTGCTTGATGCTGGGTACTCCAGGAGCTCTCCAAACCATGCTGCACTCCCACGAAGACAACCAATTCTGCACCGCCACTGCAGGTGAACTACCGGGAGTCCATTTCCAAGACGGCGGAGATCCAGTACACGCACAAAAAACAATCGGGCGGCAGCGGCCAGTTCGCCGAGATCGTTGTGCGCTTCGAGCCGGCTGAGCCGGGTACCGGCTTCGAGTTCCGGTCGGAAATCAAGGGCGGCGCCATTCCCAAGGAGTACATCCCTGGTGTCACCAAGGTGTGCTTTGCGGTTTCAAATCTTGTTGTTATTACTCTGGTCAAAGTGTCTTCAAAGCTATGCTGCTAGTCACACCCTGAACTCCGCATCGATGCAGCCGGCTCGAAGCTATGATGAGCATGAGGTCGCTGGCGGGGTATCCAGTGGACTCTGAAACTGCCCGCTGCTGGATGGCAGCGACAACCACTTCTCACAGGTTCTCAAGCCCTCGACACCATGCTCCGCAGGGTTTGGAGGAGATGATGTCAGCGGGTTCGCTGGCAGGCTACCCTGTTGTGGACGTCAAGTGCACGCTGCTGGACGGAAGCTACCACGATGTCGACTCCAGCGTGCTGGCCTTCCAGATCGCCGCGCGGCAGGCGTTCCGCAACGCAATGCCCAAGTGCGGGGTGCAGCTGCTGGAGCCGCTCATGAGGGTGCGCCAAAACCAGTCGGAAGATGCCTGCTGTGTTAACCATCCTAGAGAAGTGTGAGTCAACAGAGCAGCGGGCCCTCCGCAGCGCGCTGCCCAAATGCATTTTATGGAGCCGCGCATTGAGGTTTGCGCCTAGGGGTCGGCCCCCTATTCTGTTGGATGTTGTGGAACCGGTGTCCATCAATATTCCAGTTCGGGCTGCTGCGCAGGGATCCTGCATGTATGCATGTGTCTGCAAGTCTCTTAAGCGTGTGCAAATGGTTCACGTGTGATCTCGCACGCCACCAGGCGCCTCCCTCCCGAGGTTGCTGCTGTTCTCAGGCTCTGCCGTTGGGCGGCATGCGTGGGCTGGCATGCAGCACACCTGCCTTCTTCGCAGCATGACGCCACGCCGCATTGCGGGGGATGGGCATATTCGCATACGAATCACTACGATCTGGCGCAGGTGGAGGTGGTGACGCCGGAGGAGCACATGGGAGATGTCATCGGCGACCTCAACTCGCGGCGCGGCATGGTCGGCGAGTTCATCGACAAGCCCGCCAGCATGAAGCTCATCAAGGTGTGCCCGCCCCCTCCCATGCACCGCTGCGAAACCCTAGACCCTAAACCGCCCAGAGCCTGCTGTTGTTTGGTGCTTGAAGGCCCCCTGCTGTGCTCTGGCGCAGCAGCTGCGGAGCCGCCGTGAACTACCTCGAACTCCACGACGCTCGCCCTTTCAGGTCATACATCTGCGGCTGAGCCTTTGATCCAAAAACCCCTGTCGCAGGCCAATGTGCCGCTGAGCGAGATGTTCCAGTACGTGTCCAACCTGCGGGGCATGACCAAGGGGCGCGCGCAGTACAGCATGCAGCTGGAGAAGTACGAGGTGGTGCCACCGCAGGTTCGCCCCCTTAAAACCCTATTCGTCAACTGTGCTTTGTGCATCTAAACATGCTTGTGTGTTGTTGGTGGCTCGGGACTCAGTGCACCAGCCCGCCATTGTCGTTGCAGCTGTGCCCTCGGCCTGTGTTGTGTCAAGGGTAGTTAGCAGCGGGGGCGAGCTGGGAGCATCTGGGGCGTGCTGGGGAGGTGCAGGCGTTGCCGCATTGCGCCGCTACGGGGAGCTGATACGCGTCCTGAGCCTGCGAGATTATCTATTGCGCAGATCGAGAGGAAGATCGTGGCGGACAAGCTGGGCGCTTCAGCATAGATAGACGGCTGATGAAGCCTTGCAGAGCGCCCAGTGACAGCAGCAGCCAGCTCAGCGTCAGGAAGGCTGCTATGCACGCTGTCTGCCACGGCCTAGCCGCAGGGCAATCGGGGAGAGGGGTGCAGGCCTGCTGACATGCCAACGTGTCGTTCCTGGCATTCATATCGCAATGCACAGCGGGTGGGGGGCGCAGCTTGCCTCACACAGCGATGCTACAACCTCAGGCACTAGCACGGTGCCATTTTCAGACATTGATTTTCATGTTTGACCGAGTATTTGAACTGGTTTGAAAGAGGATGGAGCCGACACGCAACGAGAAACAATCATTTGCGATGTATTTCTCAAGTGTACAAGTGTCCATTCCAGCTTTTGTCAATGCCTATCCCCATGAACGTTTCTGTTCCATATCTGACTTCAGCAGTCTGATGCCTGCAGGCATCAGTCTGCTGACAATGCCCGCACAAATTTCTGCAGTCAGCACCACACCGATACCGACTTCGGAGCTGGTTTCGAGCATACATCTGGGGCAGGACAGCATTCCTTTGTGCGCCTTGTAGTGTATTAATCCGGAAAGAATGTGGCGGCGGCGGCATGTTTTGAGGCATTTTCAATTGCCAATGCCAGCGGAATTGAGCGATGCTGGTGACAGCCTGCTGTGCGGCAGCAGCGGCGATCTGATGCACTTCGTTCTAGAATGCTGCCAATGGCGTATGATCTTCAGGCGGTGCTGCCAGCGATTGGCTGCTGTGCGGCTGCGGTGACAGCGGCGGCATCTCGAGGCATTTTTGATATAGCATCGTAGAAGGCAGGGTCACACATTTGCTGCGACAGCCTTCTGCGCAGCACCGGCATCTTGGAGCGCCTTCCCGAAATGGGGGCGAATGCGGTGCCTGAAACCCCATAACATACCAACGGTCGTGCGGCTGCAGACCGTTGTAGATACCACAGTTTCAGGCAGAGGAGCGGTCACATCGTAGGCAGAGAAGGGATCACCTGCCGCAGGACCCTTTCCCGGCTTGCCCAGCCTGGCGCCGTGCCAGTCAGCTGGCGCCACAGCCATGTGAGCGGGAGCAATCTTGGACCGAGAAGCTTCTATGGCTGTTGCAGGCACCTTGGCGGAGTCTGTGCAGCAGATCGGGTGTTGTTATATGACCAAATGGTGTCTGGCAACCAGCATGGTTTGGCAGGTGAATGCGGCAGGACAAGTGCTCACGAATACATCACGATACATGGAGGCCACTGCTTCGTCATTACCAATCACCTGGAACGAGCTCCGACTGTGATGAGACGAGCTGTCGCGTTGCCGGGATGCCAAGCTCAAGGCCCTGCCGATGGATTCCTCATGAGCCCCCGACTGATGTGATTGTGATCAGCATGCCGACGTGCTTCAATTCAAGCTCACGACATGACAAACAGCGGCGAATGTGCCAGCTGCACCTCGATGACAGTCGGAACTACAATTTCCGAGAGTGCCTCGCTCGGCTCCTACATCCTCCCCTTTGGCCGCCGCTTTATCCACCGGCTGCGTAATGTGTGAGTTTGGCTGACGCTGACGGAGAGACTACACGGGACGGAACTGGCTCAGCAGCCGTGCGTGGCGACGACCAACCTCCTTGGTGCGGTTATTCGGGTTGTCATATCCGTTCGCGAATAGCGGTAGACTATGGATAGTCGAGGTGGTCGTGCTGCCTTCGCGTGAGCATCATGTTTTCAATGTCGCGTTCCTACGGCCAGAATTGTGGGTTCGTTACAGTCAAATGCCAATTGGCTATGCGTGTAGTGCGCACGACGTAGTGTGCGGGGGCCCACAACCAGGAAGACGCTGCGACCGGACGTGACCGGTCTGCTGCAATTTCTGGAGTCGTAAACATCATTCATTGCTGCCTCGACTACATGTGCAGCCTCTTGGCTGGACAGTCCGCGGTGTGGGGTGGACATTTGCATGATGGTTTGCCGCGACGGGGGCCAGCGAGGATATGTCCCCTGATGTACCACACGCAACCGGCGCATCGGCGACGGCCGATCAGCCAGACGCTGCGCGCGAGTGTCGACCGCGTTCTGTCAAGCCTTTTCTGGTCGACAGCCCTGTGGACCCGCTCCGCGTTAGCAGGTAAGATTGCAATGCATTACTTGCACCATCCTCTCCCTGATGGACATATGTGCAGCCATGTTTGTCGAGGCGTCGCCGTACTCATGAACATGTATAGAAATGATTCACTAGATGGGTTTCAGAACAACACGCACGTGGGAACCGAGCTAGGCGCTGGGAGGCGCCGGTACCGCTTACGTGCCGTCGCTGCCTTCACAGAGTAGCCATACGGGTGCTGACGAGGCGCGCAATGGCGTTGCGGGCGCCGTTAGCTGTGCGCACTATCTCTCTGTCGACCTGTTCCAGCGCCATTCGCGCAGCGAGCGTCGTTGAAGTTCTCATACTTCACGTGGTGTTACTGGCGACTAGGGCCGATGCCGATTACTACACAGCGTCGTGCAATGCGTGAACTGGCGGTACGACACGCTTGACGGTCTGCGGTCATAGTGTGGCCGAGGGTCTGCACGCCTGCAGTCCAGGTGCAAGACGCCCGACGTTCTGCAGTGGCAGGTAAATTCGTCGATGCTCGAGGAAGAGTCGCACGGCCGTAGTTGTCAACGCAATGAGCTCTTTCCATGCATCAGGAGCGTTGGTTGTATCGAATCAAAGGCCCCAATCGCCATAGTTGCTCCAGCAGGACCACCAGACGGCGCGGGCCGGCATGCGCGCAGCCAGCTGCTGCCCGCCGGCTGCTTGGATGCTGCTGCTGGTGCTGGCAACAGCAGCCGCGTCGGCAGCCCTGCCAGTGGCCTCGGACACACCCTCTCCAGCCACTCAGCGAGCGACAGGCGACGAGCCGGCTGTCAGCACGGCAGTGGGAGCGATCGCCGGCACCGGCGGCAGACGCAGCTTGTCGGCTGCGTTTACGCGCCCCACACGGCGGCGGCCGACGAGGAGAGGGCGGCCAACAAGGAGGCGCCCCACGCGCCGGACACCAACCAAAAGGCGGCCGACCAAGAGCCCACGGCGCCCTACTCGACGGCCGACAACGCCACCAATGATGCGCCGCTGGCGGACTCATAGGCCGAGCCGCAAGCGGCCGACAGCGGCAAAGCAGCGGCCGACGCCCAAATCGCCCGCAGGCTACGCCGCAAAGGCGCGGGCCATCAGCCGCTGCGGCACTTCCCGGCCGCATGCCGCCACCGTCCAGGCGGCCAGGCTGACGGCACAGGCGCACCAGAGCAACACGCGCGCCGCCGGCGTCATCGTCAACATCAACGTCTACTTCTATATCATCGTGCAGGGTGTGCTCCTGTTCTACGGTTTCCTGCTGGCCTTACATTCTGCTACCCTCACGTGTTCATGGTGCCAGACGATATGCCACATTATGCAGCGCCGGATGTGCTGTCGCGTGCGACAGCAGCACAATGATACGGCTGCTGACGAGGCTGAGCTGCGCCGCAGACTCAACGGTGGCAGGCGGCAACGTGCCCGACGCATGGATCACGCAGCAGCTGGCGGTCATGAATGCGCAAGCCAAGTACGGGCAGACCGACTTCCGCTTCCAGCTGACGGGCACCGACCGGAGCGTCAACGCCAGCTGGTTCCATCTGGAGGTTTCGGACCCGCCCGGCCGGGCGGAGATCGACATGAAGACAGCGCTGCGGAAGGGCGGCAAGGTGGTCACCCCGCAGCAAAGCTGCTAGTCCGCAACAAAGGATTCCTCGAGTAAGGAGCTGCCTCTGGGTGTGCGCTGTGGGGAGCGGCTGAGGCTGGATCCATTTTGGCCGGCAGGTGCCGCGGTGGGTGGCATTGGTCAGTCGATGCAAGGTCGTGTCCAGGGCGGCAGGCGGCGCCTGCGCGGCGCGCACTATGCAATGCAGCCGCTGGACAGATTCTCCGGCCCGCCTGGATCCCAGTCGCTGCCAAACCTTTTAGATTCAAACAGGCACTGACATCGACCGTGTGCCTTGCGTAGGGGGATCTGAACGTGTACACCGGCAACTTTGTCCTGCCGCCGAGCGGCAACGTGTACAACGTGCTGGGCTGGGCCACCTTCCCCTGGAGTCTGGGGGCCTACGGCGCCGCTGCAACACCATCATCGAGGGCCAACCTGGTGCAGGACAGCGTCTGCATCTACTTCGAGTCCATGCCAGGTGGGTTTTCATGTTCGCCTTTCCAGTTTGTTGGCCCCTTCCAACCTTTTGGAAGGTGCCAAACGAGATCCGAGTGAGACTGGGACGCCGGGTCGCCGGGTCTGCAGCTGCTGCTGTTGCCGTCGTGCCCTGTGCAAGCCTCGACAGACATGCCGCACAAGGTGCGTTCTCTCGAATATCGTCTGTCCCGAGTATACTCCAGAGACGAATATCGCTGGCGCCCACGTCGTTCGCGTTCATGTGTGTAGGTGGTGGCGCTAATTATGGCACTGGCGCCCGCTACAATTTGGGGCTCACACTTGTGCACGAGGTGAGTGGAAGTAGATGTTGTCAAAATCGCAGCTGCCCACTGCGCCGGCATGACTGTTGCAGAATTGAGCAGCGACGACCGCGCAGCATAAGTGCTGCTCCAGCCTTGTGCAGCGAGTTCTCTGCGGAGGGCCCGCGAGCTAGCCAAGCAGCATTGCCAAAACAGATTTGTGGTCCGCTGACTTGTTCTCTCTGTGCCCGCAGACCGGCCACTGGCTCGGCCTGCTGCACCCGTTCGAAGGCGGGTGAGCGCTGCTCCATACCCTAAACCCTATTTCGAGCGCACCGAACTGCAGCTTTCGCACCGTGCAATATCTATGCATCTAGGAACAACTGAGTGCCATGCTGTCTGAATCAGGTGCTCTCAACCAAACGACGGATCCAGCGACACGCCGCAGATGTCGGACCAGGGCGACTATCCCTACAACTGTGGCAGCCAGGTGTGGCGCCCTTAGACTATCATTCGAGTGTATCTTTTCAAGTACATACACCACCTTCTGCCCCTGAAGAGCCCACGAGAATGCCGCAGAGCTGCCAAGAGGCCCTCCCTTCAGCGGCCGGCCCGACGGCGGCCCTGGGTCACATGCGGGTCACTACACACGCAACAACTGCCAGCATGTAACAGAGTGACGCGCTGTGATCTGTGAAAATGCCTTGTGCACACTGTCATGCTGCTCGCAACGCACCTCGTGTGGGCCGAGCCACCTGAAGTGACGGTGCCGCCGCTTTTGCAGGACTCGTGCCCGAGCGCTGCTGGGCTGGACCCCACCTCGAACTTCCTCAACTATGCGGACGACATGTGCCTGAGCACATTCACGCCGACACAGGTGCAGTGCACACTTTCTGTCTGCTGCTGCTGCTGCTGCTGCTGCTGCTTCCTCGATAACCGGCATCGGACTGCTGTCGTTTGTGACGACTGGGGCGTCAGGCAGCTTTGTGAACATTCTGCTGTTCCACTCGTTTTTGCTCATCACGTGTCATGCATGATCCAACCCTAGCGTACGGCCTGGCACTGACTATGCCGCTGCACTACACCGCAGTTGTCAACGATGCGTTTGATGGCGTCGCCCTATAGGCCTATAGACTGCCCGCCATGCCGCCGCAGCCGGCAGCTGCGACAATGGCGCCACCGCCACCGAAGGCAGCAACTGCCGCGCCGACAGCGGCACCCACAGCTGCGCCAACAGCTGCACCAACGATGGCGCCGACCAAGACTCCTACAGCCGCGCCAACGTTCGCGCCGACCAAGGCGCCGACAGCCGCGCCTACAGCCGCGCCGACAACTGTGCCCACCAAGGTGCGCGCCGGGAAGCACAACATGACGGGCTGCATCTGTTGCTGCATCGAACATGTGCTCCATCTCGGTCCCTCTGCCAGCAGGCTGCGACAGGAGCGTTTGCTCGATAAGCCAGCCAAGCTGCATCTGGGGTGGCGCGTTGTAAAAGGCGGTCCGGCGCCCTCAGAACCATATGGCCTGTCTGTACATAGGCACCCACATCTGCGCCCACAGCGGCGCAGACATCGGTACCGACAGCTGTTCCCACACACGCACAACCGCCGGCAACAGCCAGGCCGACAGCTGCACCGACAGTGGCGCCAATGGTGGCACCCACTGCAGCTGTGCAGAGGCCGCCGGCGGCAGCCAAACCGACTGCGGCGCCGGCGGCCGCTCCATCTCGCCGGCCGCCGCCAGCAACAGGAACTCCCACAGCAAAGCCCACAGCGGCGCCGACGGTGGTACCGACGGCGGCTTCCACTCGCCGGCCGCCGCCCGCAACAGCCAGGCCCACGGCGGCGCCGACAGGGGCTCCGAATGCCGCTCCAGTCCGCTGGCCGCCGCCAGCATCGGCCAACAAGCTGCTTGATGCGCCGCCTCCGAAGCTGCAGAACAAACCGCCAACGGCAGCTCCGTCAAAGGCGCAGGCAGCCCCGCCGCCAAAGGTGATGGCGGCCGCGCCCACAAAGGCACCTACGGCCACGCCAATGGCCGCGCCGACAAAGGCTCCAACGAAGGCGCCGACAGCCGCGCCGACAGTAGCACCTACCAAGGCGCCGACGGCCGCGCCGACAGTAGCACCTACCAAGGCGCCTACGGCCGCACAGTCTCCTTTGGCCGCGCCCACGAGCGCATTTTCGCGGGCGGCGACAGACGGCCACAACAGCAAACGCCAGCTGCACGTCAGCACCAACAACCTGACATGGAGCGACAGCGTCGCGGCCACGGCGCAGGCGTATGCCTCCCAGTGAGACTCTTTGAGGTCCTTGCCTATCTGCAAGCTGCTCTTGGTGTACATAGCTGCATCGAGCAATGACATATCCGCCACTGTTACAGCGCCCTGTGCATGCCTGCTCCTGCAGCAGGCTATGGAAAGCAGGGCGCCCGTCAAGTTCTGCCGCCGCACATGTGCGGCGCACTGAGCTTGGGGCAGCCGCGTCAACGCGAATCTCAAGAGTCCTGGGGTGTGCACCTGACAGGTGCAAGGGGCTCACGCACAGCAAAGCCGCGGGCCTGGGCGAGAACCTGCACATAGCATATGCGACCGCGCCGAGCGCGCTGGGCGACGACGCGTCCGCCCAGCTCCAAAATGCCGTCAACAACTGGTAGGGGAGGCATGCCACAGACCACACTCCCCCTCCTTGCACCTCCAAACTGCAGTCACCCTTTTATGGAGTGCGTGTTCGTCTAGTGGGCATGGCGGCACAAGAAATTGGCACATGGAGGTAGAGTTGATCAGGGCTGTCGATGAGTCAACCTGCTTCAGCCGTCCAAATACCTCAATACGCTGGCTGACAAGGTGCCCATCCCTGCTTTCCAGGTACTCAGAGGTGAGTGCATACGATTTCACGACCGGCGCCGCCAAGGCCGCGACACCAAGCGCCATGATTGGACACTTCACCCAGGTACGTCACCATTCTTGGCACCCGAAGCCCTCAATTCGTGCAGCATCAGGTCTGCAAGCAGATGGCTCTCGAACTCGGTCCCACTGTATCAATTTCCGGCAACAACTCATGTGTGCGGAATGCAGATGGTCTGGCGAGCCACCACACAGGTGCGTCAATGCAACGCTGGTGCCAATTTTAGGGAGCGACTGCACATCCAGTTGCTGTCTTGCCGCTGCGTGCACAAGACTCTATCAGTGTCAACAGCTTCAGTCAGAACAGACCTGCAGTCAGTGCACCGAGTGTGATAGTTTCCAGATTTCGTATTCATGTCCTGCCACTCTGCAGGTCGGCTGCGGCACCTCCAGGTGCGACGCCCCTGTCGTTATTGGCGGCACGACCTACCCCTACGGGCAGCTGACCGTGTGCAACTACTCGCCCCCGGTGCGCATTTCACGATGGTCGCTCCGAAGTTGCCATATGTCAACATGAGTCTAGGTCTGCCTGTTTTGCATCAGCTTGATGTGCTCGAATGCCTGTGTGAGTGTTGACTTCACTTTTCGAGCACGGTTAAAATCGTAGAAATGGATAATAGATTTATCGAGTTTAAGTAGACTTATACATTTATTAATTATTTTTGTATAGTGTTTTGAATAGGACACCAGCTTCTCGACTCATGCTGTGGTGTCCGGGTGCAGGGCAATTATGTGGGAGCGGCAACCTACATAGCGCAAGTGGGCCCGCTGAAAACGAGCCAGGTGCGATGAGGGCACAGCCGTTATGGCGGGCGGCAGCCGCCCGCCACACTGACCCATAGGATATGCGTAGCAGCCGTGGCGGCGCCAGCATACACCGCTGTGTTAAATGAATTGCCGTGCAGACAGTTGGGCGTAGAGAGTGTCGATGAGGGAAATGCAGAAACGAACCAGGCGGCGCTGAAGTTGGATTAGTCTCACACCGCGCATTCTAGAGTGAAATGTAGCCAGGATGGCGTGGTGACCACAGAATTGATATTAGATTGGAACTGTGATTTGGGAGTGGACTTTGCCTAGATACCCATGCTGCTTTCTGCAGGTTGTCCATGCATCAAGAAGCAGTAACCGCCTAAACGAAAGCTGTTCGTCTAATGACTTGGCCTGGTCATCCCCTACTGCCGTCACGCGCCTCCGCCATCAAAGAAGTCCTTCAGCAGCGCCTTCTTGTTGACCTTGCCCATGGCGTTGCGCGGCAGCGCGTCCACGAATTCGACGCGCTTGGGCACCTGCGCCCGACTAGAGTCAATTTCAACTTTGTAGATTCAACAATATTCAATTCCCGATGTTCCTGCAGCTCGGCGCGTTATGCGTTGTGACATTGAGCAGCAGGGTTGCATCGCTGCATCCGACGGTCCCCATATGCCGGCAGCAAAGCATTTCTCGCACCAAACGCAGCCGAGGAGGCAGCCAAGGCGAGAAGTTTTCATGAATGGAGTTGGGCGCCGCGACGAGGGCAGAGTCTCGATGCCAAGGGCGCGCCCGTGATGAAAGGCCTGCCTGGTAGGGCGCCATCTCATCTGCTGCCCAGCTCTGGATTGCCGCCGCATCCAGCTGCGGGTCCGACCTCGCCACCAGCGCCGCCACCTGTGCATTTGCAAGAACAAGGTGGCGACGCTGGTCGGCGGCCAGCCGGAATCGGCATGTTGTGCCGCATACATCGCGGTGCTCACCGTTGAGTGCGGGCAGGGGAACATGCAGCAGTGGTGCACACTGTACAAAAAGCCCCAGTAACCTGTTGTTCTCCTCCTCCTCTTCTCAGTCTCTTTTGCTCATCTGTTCGTTCAAGGCGGTGTACAGCATCCCGAGCACAGCCACCTTCGCCAATGCCCTATGCTACGCCATAGCTGCACTCTCCGCTTGTTTCCATCCGTTCCTATTGCCCACCTGCTCGCCCAGATCGGGGTGTGGTATGCCGAGCACCACGCCTTCCCAGATGCCGGAATGTTAACATGAACATGTTCTCCAGCTTCGAAACCGCTGATGCGTCTGGGCCTGGTTTTCCTCTGTCTCACACATTTTCTTCCGCACTTTTCACCTTTCTCTGTGCCCACCTGCTCGCCCAGGTCTGAGTACGGCGTGTTGCGACTTCCGCCGGGGTGCGGCGCGAGACTTCTCCAGGCCGCTGATGCGATGGCCCAGTCACTACAGAGATTCCTTCATCTTACACATCCGCAGGGATGTAATTTCCTTCCCTACATGATTCCTTCGTTTTCGGCCCACCTGCTCGCCCAGGTCCGGGTGCGGCATGCCGAGCACCGCAACCTCTGAAATGCGCGGGTGCCGCGCCAGGACGTTTTCCAACTCCAGGCTGCTGATGCGGTATCCGCCGCTGGTGATCATGTCCACGCTGGTGCGGCCCAGGATGCGCCAGGAAGGCGGGTCGCCACCGACTGCCGCTGTGTCGCCTGCGGTGCGGTGGTTGCGACGTTTAACAAAACCGAACACACGTACGCTAGCAGCGCAGGATGCGTCACGAAGGTGAGTCGCCGGCGACTGCCGCCGTGTCGCCTGCGGAGCGGCAGTGTTGGATGGCTAGAATGTTGGAAGGCTAGAATGTTGGAAGGCTAGAATGGTGTGGGTCAGATCTGGGGCCCAAAATGGTCCAGGCCGGGGGGTACCGACAATTGCCGCCGTGTTGCCCGCGGCGGGCAAGTGTTTTGGCAGCAACAGAGACGAAACATAAATACATACGAATGCATGAAGCGGTGCAGGCTGTTGCTGACAGGAACATCGTCCCCTAGGGGCGTTGCTGCTGCGCCTGAACGGAGAGAACAGCAGGCAGATCATTGCCACATTGACAACTGAGCCATACTCAGTATTTCTGTGACCCGTGGAACTGAACTCAGGCGGCGGCAGCGCTGTGTGGCCCACACTCTGACATACATTTGCAGCAGCGTAGAGCCAGGCTCGGCGGTGCCACACGCCAGCGCACCCGTGCAGAACCAGCCATCTGGCGTGAAGGCCTTGGCGGTCGCGTCCGGCCGTCGCCAGTACTCGCGGAACAGGTTTGGTCCCCGCACTTGCAGCTCCCCGCCTGCGCCACGCCCGGGGATTGTCAAATCTTGAACTTTCCAGTGGTACTTGCGGAACAAGTTGAGGCCCGGCACCTGCAGCACTCCACCTGCACAACAGCAGTTCAGTTCGTGATACAGGGTGGGAGAAGATGCAAGAAAAATCGACGGTGTGAATCCGGGAGCGACTTGCTACTGGCACTGGCAGTGCTGAACCAGCTGCTCCGATCAAACTTAGTCTGCGTGTCCAGCAGGGCGCACACACCTTCGGAGGAATTGCCGCCGCTGCCGCTGCTGCCATCGGTGGCACTGCCCTCGCCGCCGCCGCCGGCCCCAGAGTCGCCACCGTCGCCGTCAGCTTCTGCGTCGGCGCCTGCCGGCGCCAGACGGGCCTCAACGCCCGGCAGCGGCGTGCCGACGCAGCCGGGTCGACGCTCCCCGGCCAGCGAGTTGGACAGCAGCATGCCCGCCTCCGTCATGCCGTACCGCTCCAGCAGCGGCTGCCCTGTCGACCATACGAATTTGAAGGTGACGAAAAGAAGATATGGGGTGTTGCCGATGGCCACCGTGTCACAGCCAGCGGGTTGGACAGCAGCATGCCCGCCGCCGTCATGTCGTACCGCTCCAGCAGCGGCTGTCCTACACAGAAACATGTAAGAAACGTAAGGTTCTTTGGCAGCTTTGCTGGTCCACAAGGCCGGCGGGTTATACAGCAGCAGCCTGCCGCCGTCATGCCGTGCCGCTCCAGCAGCGGCTGCCCTGCAGCGGAAAGCAGTTGCATCAAACAACAGCATGAAAGGCTGCTGGGCAAAGGGGCAACAGCAATGCCTCGCTTCCGAGTGCTATTGCACTTCCAGCAGCGCCTCCCCTGCAGGGATGCGTGATAGAGGTTCAGGGGTTGAAAGTCGCTTGAGCTGTGAGCTGCCCAGCCAGGGCATAGTTGCTCAAACGATGTTTTTCCTCGACTTCGGGGTTGTTCCGTGCAAACTTTCGAGATATGCACTCACGTCAAGCATCACTTGCATGACCACAAGTTTGCAGCGATTCAGAATCCTTGATGTTTCCCACAGCAGGCTGCCGGCGCACCTGCCAGGTCACGCCAGGCGTCAAAGAGGCTGAGCGGCAGCGGCGCCGAGCCGCTGACGGCCAGCCTCAGGCCGGCGGCTGCATGCCTGCGCACGTGAAGGCGCCGTTTACTACCTCGAGAAGAGGCCGCACTGCGGCGAGCAGGGTTGACATTTCTGCTGTCTCAGGTGGCAGCTGAAGCCACGATGTCCAGACGGGTGGCAGGCCGATGCTTGTGCAGCACTGCCGCTTCCTGCGCTAAGGACGAGGCTGCAACATTGCGCATATGCTTGGCGTTGGTTCCTAAGTATGAAATAGTGATTAGGAGTGTGTTTCAGAGTGACTTTCCACTCCTTCGACATTGGCTTCGAATGTTCATTACGAAGGTTCTGGAAGCCACCCCGGACCTTTTGATGAAAACACACCGGGCGAGCGACTGCTGCTCCTGCGGCAGTGTCGCGTGGTGCTTCAGCAGATAGTTGTACATCGTCGGCACGCCCATGAACATGGAGACTGGATCCTCCCGCCGCTGCATGGCAGGAATCGAAACAAGGATGGTGTTGAATGTTCCTAGTCAGATTGTGTTTGCAGGGTTTATGATGTGGACTTGTGGGGGTTTGTTGGGCTGTGCGCACACCTGCAGGGGCTCACACGCCGCCGCATTCGAGACACGAGGCCGGAAACTCGCGTCAGGTGCCAGGCGCTGCTCAGCCAGTCTGTCTTCGAGTTGTCATCTCCATGATTCTCACCTGGAGAGTGTCCCAGACTGCCGCGGGCGAAAACTTCGGCAGGAACTCGACGCAGGCGCCTGATGCGTGTGCGGTGTGTAGCGCGACAACGGCTCCATGTATATGGTGCAGCGGCAGCGCGTGCAGCAGCCTGCACAGTCACCAAGGCACTGTTTCACTCTTAGTCTCAATCTTGATGATGTTGATGAATTCCGGAAAAATTCCGGACTGTAGTGCTGCCGCGCTCGCCGCTGCGCTGTGGGTTCCGCTGCAGTGGCCTGCAAGCATGTATGTGCAGCACAGGCATTCATTCATGTGCACGCACTGACGAGAAACAACAGCCGAGCCGCTCGGGTTCACAACCTGCGGACCTGTCGTGCTGCGACCACTGCCAAGCGCCCTGCAGCGCCGTCATCTGCGCCGCCAGGCTGGCATGCGTGTGCACTACGCCTGCATAGCAGCACACACATGCGCGCTTTGGCAACGTCTTTGGCAGACTTGGAGACACGTGCCTGCTCTGCTAGCAGTCTTCATGCTTTTGATGACTTCACCGTGACTGGAAACACAGCGTGTGGTGGGGCCGCCCGCGGTGGTGCCGCTTGGTGCAGCTGGACAGCGCTGCCGCATGTCGACAGCAACACGTGATGGGCGCAGCAGCAAGCGCCTGCAGTATCGTAAAAAGACGACCACCACCCCTGCCAAACGACTTGCCTTTTGGGGCGCCCGTGGTGCCGCTGGTGTAGATGAACAGCGCCGCTTTGTGAGCGGAGCCCGCCCAGTCCCGCTGCCGGAAGGACTCTGCAATGAAGGGCCCAAGAGACAACACCCCTGCCGGGTGCGGCGCCACCCGCTCCACAACCTGTACGGATGTCGAAAGTCGAACTTGCAAGAATATTTTGCTGGAAATTATAAAAAAATCAGGAGATGCTGGGCGCTCGGCAAATGCGAGCCTCCAACAAACTGCTGCATGTGCGATCGGCGTGACAGGCGCATGCTTTCTTTACATCTGGACGGCGTGACCAAACACTGCTCTCAAGTTGCCGCAGCTATGGTCGACACCGGCGTGCTGCTCGGTCGCCAAAATCGATGCGTGCTTTGTTGATGCTTCGATTGGCACCTGCAACGTTGCTGTCAGCTTGCCGCACCTGGAACGCCGCGCCGGCAGAGCGCGCAATGGGCTCCATCGTCTCAGCGTGCTGCTCGGTCGCCAGCACGACAGACGCCGCCGAATCCTCCACCATGTAGGCCAACTGCCTACGGAAGGTGGGACGGCAGGTGATTCGTGGCGGCAATACAGATGTAGCACGTGAAACCTCCCACTGCTGGCAGTGGGGCCAGTATGCCGCAAGGATGCTGCAAGCTGGAGCAAGGCGCTGCCAGCAGCCGCCATTGGCATGCGGGGCTGCATCTGGAACCGTTGTCGAGCAAGAATGACAGGGCGCACTTTGGCGGATGGCTGAGGCACAGTGGGACTGCCACGCCGCCGGCGAGCCAGGATCCCCAGGTACTGGCTACATGCTCCGGCCCTGCGGGCTCCAGCATTCGGGTGTCTCAATATCAAGCAATCAGTCCAGCTCATGCGGCAACAGACCAGTCGCCTGGTGCGCACGCAAGGGCCAACAACACAGAGCCGCTGCCCGCGATACAGGGTGTGACAGCCTGTGCGTGGCCATGCGAGAGCGCATTCCAATGCGAGTGCCGCCGCGCTGTTGGGGACAGGCGAGCTGCCGGCAAGGACTGGACGATGTACCTGGCTGCGCCATGATGGCAACCCGCGGCCCAGTGGCGGCATCAGCGGCGCCGTCGCGGAACTCCGGCACCTGAAACAGTCTGCTGCTGACCGTGGCCGCCCCCTCCAACAGGTCGGAGAAGCTGCGGCGAATGAGACAGGGATCAGCTGAAGTTTGAGCTGAGCGTTGCAACATGCACACAGGCAATGTGCCACACCCCTGCGGCCGCAGGGGTGGTGCCACACCGCCGAGCTCAGGAGCCATGGTCAGGACAGTGAAATCTGTGTCGGGACGCAGTGAGAGTAATGGATCCACTCGCACTGCCATCAGTGCTGCTCACTCAGGGCATGATATGTCATCGCGCAATTTTGGAGGCGGTTGCAGGCGTTGAAACAACTGCGGGCGGTGGCAGGCATTGAAGCCAGGGCGAGCTTTCGAACAGCCCTTGAGCTGGATGGGTACATTCAAATGCAGCATACGGAGTGCTAGAGATGCATGCAGAACGTCCTGCATGAACACAACCAATTCTGCCAATCCCACCTGCATGCGACACCATCCGATACGACAGCCGGACGCTGCGAGAAGCGAGCGGCCGCACGCAGCACCTCCATATCTGATTTGAATGTAAGCTCGCTGCAAATGGGAGAATGTCAAAGTCCGTTGCAGATTTCGTTGACATCATGCTTGTGGCGATGCTCACGTGCAGCGGCAGACCCAGCAGGAAGCCAAAGGCGAGCAAAGTCCAGGTGACTTTTGCGTCTCTGCAGCTGTTCACTGCAGCTGTTCACAGCATGACTGCTTTTAACGTAAGCAAAGCTTTCGTTTGGGCTGGCTCATCGCCAACGCAACCGCTGTGTTGCGTCAGTATTTGTTGTAAATTTATCCAGCCCCAAGATGCCGCCACTGCTGATCTTCCTTGCCGTTGAAAAACAGTATCTGGCGTGCTGACCAGATCAGCTTTGTGGTCTCCTCTGAGCCTTGCTGCGTGCGCACGGGACTGCGGCACCTCGCGTGCATCTGCCGGCGCCACGGCCGACTACGAGTCAGCGCAACTCCAGGACTCGAAGCTTCTCCCAAATCAGAGATGGCGCAGCAGGATGGCATCGTTGCCGAGCACGAAGCCGCGGCCTGCGGGCGACCACTTGATGGCGTACAGGTTGCCCGCCACGCCATTGTCGGTGGCCTGTGCAGCGGAAGACTTGGGATCGATAAATAGACAAATTGGTTGCAGGAACAATTTCAAACATGTTCCTTGCATGATGTGGTTGAGTCAGCTTCGGCTGGTCGCGCTTGTGTCCCCACCAGCACGCTGGCACTTAGACATGCAAAAGCACAGGCGCTGTGCCACAGGGAATGAACGTCAGGTTGTCAGGGTGTGCGGCTCACCTTGTCACGCTTCCAGCTCTTGCCGCCGTCCGTCGTCTTGAACAGGCTGCCGCTGCCGCCGCACGCAAAGCCCAGACCCGGGTCCCGGAACCTGTGCACCCACAGAGTCGATTTTGAGCCGTGTTTCTGAGTTGGGGTACTATCACTTTTCTGCAGTGCAGGGTGTGCGCTGCAGCGGCCAACCCGCCATGGAATGCCTGTTCCCCAAATCCTGCTGCTCAGCTGAGACACCTCCTGCAGCAGCGACTGTGCATGCAGACGCCACCTCAGCTGGCTGGGCTTCTTGACAGCTCCCGAAAGCGGTCGCCCGATGTGCAGCATGCCGGGGATGTAAGCATAATGCCGAAGGTACAGGGGCCGACGCTGCTGCATGCATGCTTGACACCGGGTTGCATATTAATTCTCGAAAGCGTTTTGAAAAAGCTGTCAACTACCCCACCCAACGTCCAGGATGCCGAAGCCGCGGGAGCCGATGCGCTTGTCCTCGAACTTGTCAGACACGCCCGACTCAGGGGCAATAAGCACATCGCCGCCGCGGGTCGTCACCCACAGCTGCGCATCCGGCGTCCACCCCATGTTCTGCAGCCGCCGCGCAACTGGCCTGCGGAACATAAGCCATCTGAGGAGTAATCACACATATCAGAGTGCGGTGTGGGGGTCGACCATGAAAGGAAACCACTTCTGTCGCAAACAGCTGGAGAGACTGCGCAGCACCGCCGCCGCACCGGTTGTGCGGCTGCCAGAATGTCTGGCCGGGCGTCCAGGTGAGGTAGAAGTTCCCGCGCGAGGAGACGGCCACGTAGTCGCCCGCGCTGGAGCGTGCAATCTGCGAGAAGGTGCCCTCGTAGTAGCTGGCGCCGCTGATGCCTGCGCGGCAGGGAAGGTTCACAATCAGCTGCGTTTTTTGTTGCGTCTGTTTCTCTCCTGGAGCGCGCGATGGGCAGTAAGGACGCAGCAGCCGGCGCCGCCACTGCCTGCGTGCCAGGAGCAGCTCCCTTCTGCTCTGCTGTATTAGCGACATGGCCCAGCTGCGTATGAAACGTAGCAGCAGCAGCCGCCATCCGCTCAATCAATGGCACTGTGCATGCACTGAGGTGTATCATGCCAGCCTCTCACCGCTGGGCACTGTTCTGTGAAACATGTCATCACGCCTTGCAGCCAAGCAGCTGAAGTGGATTGCTTCTGCACAAGATGTGGCGTTCGACCGATAACATGACGCACCGCTGGACACTGTCCTGTTAAGCGTGGCGTCCACAGTCTCCTGCACCGCCGCCTTCCATGAGGACGCGCCATTGTCCGTCACGTAGAGCCCGCCCTGTAAGTTTGACAAGACCAGATGAACGCCGAGAGATCGAGACGCACAGGTATCTCCTCGACTGCTCCCAGGGGCGACACAGTACAGTACAGGCTCATCTCAGAAACACCTGTCGGCGTGCAAGGCGCTTCTACACAGGAGAGACCGCAGCTGCCGCCGTCGGCGAGGTCAGGCACCAGCTGTTTCTCGATAGAACTTAATTTACAAGCAAAAATCCTGACTGGTGCACATGAGGGGCTTCCCGACAGCCTCACCTCGGTGGTGGCCAGTGCAGCGCTGCCAAACACTGTGTTGCCCCGACAAAGTCACGGGATGTGTGAGTAACGCACCTCGCCAGTGGCCATCTCCGCGCTTCCGGGCTTCTCCGAGGCGTGGATGAAAATCGGGTCGCCAGGCAGCTTGGCGGACAGCGGCACGCGCGTCCAGTTGGAGCCGCCGTCCGTCGTGTGCAGCAGGATGGCGGGCTTACCCACGATCCAGCCCTCATCGCCGGCGAAGGAGATGCTGGTGAAGCGGTAGTTGATGCCTGCGTCCTCCTGTGTGTGCGGTACAATTTGCAGTTAACGATCGGATCAAACGTCATGTCAGATCGAAGTGCGTGTCCGGACAGCCGGCAGGCATCATCCTGGCCTGGCAGAGGACCTGCCGTTGCGCGTAATCGCAACAGGCAGCAACAGTGAAATGGGCTGTTCACTGAAGGTTCTTTGCAGAAGGGTTGTGCAGGATGGTGTGAAGGAGAAAGATCACATCGCACCTGGGCGGCGGCAATGGTGCGAGGCTCCCACGTCTTGCCGCCATCCTTCGTCTCCAGCAGCGTCTGCCGGCTGCCCAGCAGGAAGCCTGCGGCATTTCAAGAATCTGCAATCCGCGTCCTTGCGACTGACCAGTATTCGGAGTGAAGAACGGGCAAACAGCAGTGCGGGCCAAGCACGGGCAGCCGCGCCGCGCATCGGCAGCACGCCAGGTGGACCTGAGCGTCAGCAAACACAGATCCTGGACAACTCACCATGGTTGGGGTCTGTGCCAGTGAAGCCAATGTCCAGCAGTACAATTGTCGGGTCAATAGGGAGGTCCACCTGCGGCAGGCAGCACAGCGCATTGCGTGGTTTTCGCGAGCTTTCATACCAGCGTGAGGTTGGTGCCAGCCTTGTCAAGTCTTCCGACAAGCTCGACTCGTGTGCGGCACGCCTGCCAGACCACGGCAGCCAGCACAGCTCATGCATGGGTGTGCTGCACCACGAAAGGGCTCCTGCTGCGTGCACGCGGGCTGCAGCGGCTGCGTGTTTACCCCTTTCCGCAGCACAGTCCGCTCAGGGGAGATCCCGAGCCGGTTGCAGACTCTCTCCAAAATGGCATCCGAATGGAATATGTGCAAAGAATTGGTGCGGCCGGGCGACGAGCTCCAGCGCCAACCTTCTCCCACTCGTCAGAGACGTCCTGGTTAGCGAGTGCCGCCCCCGGCTGCTGCACCGTCAGTGCCGCCGCTGCTGCCAGCGTGCCGCCCAGCACCGTGCGCCGGCTCAGTGTGGCCGACTGCTTCGCCGCATCACTTTGGTGCGCCTCGCACCGCGTCTGCAGCGCGTTGCGCCCGCCGCGCGGCTGCTGCGCCGCGCCGAAGGGCGCTGCAGGACAGTAGGGAATATCACCTTCAGGGTTTTGGTGTGGGACCTGCAGAGCATTGCCTCTCACTGACTCAGGTGACAGCCTACAACGGCGTCCAAGCGATTTCCTGCGTCCTTGGGCTGATGACCAGACGTTCAGATGCCAATACTGCGTGCTGCCATCGCCGTCGCAGCGGCGGAAACGAAGGGCACTGGCGCTGAAGGCATGCATATGCTGTCTCAAACCTATTTCGATGTGCTAGAGCTGCGGGTTCTGAACATGTTCGAGCCCATGATGCCGGTCTCCAGGCACCAGTGAGTGCAAGGTGGGTCCATCCAAAAAGATACCGAGTGCGTTTGTACTGATCCACTATACGGACGAGCGCTGTACTAACATGGTGAGATTCATCACGGAGTCTTCGCTGACATGCAGCTGACGCCCGTCGGGCCAGGCAGCACACCTGGACACCTGGAGGCTCCAATTTGAGCTGCAACTGCTGTGCTGCGCGCCGCCGGCAGCGTGGTGAGCATGCTGCTGGACGCCATTTTGTGGTGTTTCTTAGTGACCGCGAAATGTTTGCTGTACGAAGCTGCTGTGCAACGCATCCGGCTCATCTGGCTGACGAATTGACAGCGAGACGAAAGGGTTTCCCGGCAAAATTTCCCGGGTGCTGACTCTGCTGCAAAGTCCGCGAGCGGAGCATCAACGCGCATCATTTGCAAGTGCAGAACATTCTGAAGTCGTGCGCAAGGTGCCCGCAATAACCAGCCTGCCCCACGAGCTCACATTTGAATTCACATTTGCTGTCTCGCTTCAAAACACACATAGAGGCTAGCGCTGCTGTTGGAGCCGTCGAAAAGAAGGGATCTGGTGAGCTGAACATACTGGCTGCCGATCGGCCGCCCGGCTTGGAACTCACCCCTCCGCCTGCGGCGCCGTGGCAGCGGCCAGACAGGATGGAGATACAACCAGCGGCGCTCGACGAAAGGTCCGAAGAAACGCTACTGCTGGTACGAGAAAACAGCAGCGAGGCGGCAACGCAGGACGATGCGCCGGGGGGGTCCCAGGCCAGCGGCGGCGGCGACGGCAGCGGCCATCCGGATGCGCAGCCAGGAGGCCTGGGGCGGCGGCGGCGGCAGGGCCTGGTGGAGACCGTGGACGGCGACCGCGTGCCGGCCGAGGTGGCGCAGGCGCTCTGCAGAAAAAATGAGTCCCTGACGCCCTCTCAACCTGCCATCCTCCTCGACGATCCAAAGAGCAAACTGGGTGGTCTGCTGCCCTGTTGGGCCACGGCCAGACCGCGGCAGCACACGAATCTGCGTGTGATTCAGGCAGCGTGTGACAGTGTGTGGCGCAGTCTCCACGTCCGGCTCCGTTCCCCGTCGGAACAGGCTCGTGCACAGCCTGTTGCCTGTCCCGGGGCATTTGTGCAAAGGGTTTTATCAGTTGCAAGTTCCTAATCGGCATGTGTTTGCCTGTGTGCAGCACTGTATCACACGGGCTTTGTGCTGCTGCCGCTGATGTGGGCGGTCAACGTCTGGCTGTTCTGGCCGGACTTCCAGCACGGCCACGACCCCGTCATCGCCAAGCGTGCGCCGATGAATCTGCCGCTTCCCTCGCAAGCACTAACTGCCGTCACACCCAGACCATCGCCGCCCTTGTGGCTTGGCACAGGAACGTGATGCGCGTCTTGTGGGGCTCCATCCTTTGAGATTCTCTGCGATAGTAATTTGTCTCTGACCTGCAGTCACTAAGCGCTCGGCAATCGGCTTCGTGCTGGCGTCTGCAGTATTTCTGCCGTGGTGCTTGACATTCATGATCGGTGCGACGGTTCTCTTCTCTAACGTCCTGCTGTGAGCTCATCGGAACTCGAGTTGTTCTGTAGCCAGGGCGCGGCCTCATGTGCCCTGTCGGCACTGAAAAGCACTTGGTTTAACGCCCCCATCATGATGCCGATGCAGGCCAGGAGGCGGTGTTCGGAGATAAGCTTTTTGACCAGCTGGACGCCGCCAGAATAGACCTGGCAAAGTGGGGACTGGTGTTCTGAGCCCTTGGCCGTAGGCTGAAGTTGCGGGAGCTCAGTTCTGCCATGAGAGTGTTCTGAAAGCAGAAATTTGATGGAGTGCTGGGTAAACCCTGATCGAAAGTTGCATCGAAAGTTGCTGTCCAAGACACTTTCGGCGCTGCGCCATGCAGTCCACGTTCTTTGCAAAACAGCTCGCACGACTCCGTCTGTCGTTCGCTAGCAGCAGCGCCCGCACGGCAGAGCCGCCGCTGGACGTCAAGGCCGCTGCGAAGTTGAGACTTTGAGCGTGATCCTGTGGGCCAACTGAACGGCAGGCGCTAGTGCGGGGGCGTCCAGCAGAAGGGCGGCAGGATGCCAAAGGTCCAGCCGCCGGAACTGAAGGGGTTCATGGACAAGAAGCTGAACAGTGAGTATCCACCAATTCAGTGATGGCCTTGCTCGAAGTGCTCAAGAGTTAAACGGGCATCATTGTCGCCGCAGCCGTCATCCTCTGCTATGCAACGACGTGCTGATGGCCCGCATGTGCCGCGTTCTTGTTGTTGTCCTGAACGGCAAGCAGCCGTGCCGCGGCGTCTCGCGATCTCCTCACTCCTTTGAGCCCTTTTCTGATGTGTCTTCGCAGTCCACCTGAACGGCAACCGCGCCGTGGTGGGCGTGCTGCGCGGCTTCGACCAGTTCATGAACCTGGTGCTGGACACCACGGTGGACTCCAAGACCAAGGCCGACATAGGCATGGTGGTGCGTCTTCGTGTGTAGCTACTCTCTGGCCTTGCGTTTGTCATGGCAAAGCTGCCCAACCGTGCAAGGCCGGCCGAGTCACCTTGCTAGGTGGTGCATTGGGTATTGCCAGCACTCAGCCACGCTGCGTTTCTTTTGTGACGTTCTTTTGCTGCCGCAACCCCATGCCTGGAAGCCCGAAAAGCTGCTTTCACCGTGTAGGTCATCCGTGGAAACAGCATCGTGACGATCGAGGCGCTGGACTCGGCATGATGGGGCCGCGATGCCAGGGAATTAGGAATGTTGCAGAAGGGATCTGCGAGCCTGTACAGCGGCAGCCTTGCAGGACAGCCGGGCCAGTCCGCTACGCGCCGCCAGCAATCGCAGCCAGGCCAGCTGCGCAGCGCCGTCTGATGTCTTGCGTAATTGCCGCAGCATGCGCCATCGGCTGCAGCCATGGACCAGTACCGGGGGGCAGCTCTTTGCCGGTCTGCGTACAGCGCCCACAGCCGGATTGTCACTGATCGAAGGCATCGTCACTGATGGACGGAAGGGAGACTGTCTCGTCAGGGTTGCAGATTGTGGTTGAAATGCGTCAGTTGATTTTGTGCGTCTGAAATCGAAGTCACAAAAGAGAGCACCGCCAGTTTGGGCGGTCGGGAATTGGAACAAGAACAGTCGAGACACACATCATCCACTGATACCTAAGCTTTGTGCCACATAGGTACGACATCAAAAATACCGATCATCTGTTGGACAATGCAGATGGTCTTGTGAAACATGTACAGCTGCCGGTGCCTAGCAGAAAATGTCAGCTGCCTAATTGCTGAGCAACGTTGAAGTTTGGCTGAAAAATGCGCATGGCAAACGTGCGCAGGAACACTTGTATCCAATTACAGGGCTCACGCATGGAGATTCTGCTCAGAATGGTGGTCCTGCGTCGCTTTGCAGCGGCAGACTACAAGATGAGGTCCCCGCCTTCAAGTGCGGCTTGGTCACATCAGACTGATTCGCCAGGCCGACCAGAACTGTCCATGCTCCCCGTCTTCAGCCCATGCATGCCGCAAAGCTTGACGCAGCTGTGCACGTGGGCTCCCGCTTGAGCGGCCCGCCACATGATGCCAGCTAGGGGGCCATCAGTCAGTAGCCCTCCGTGTGTCATCACTTCCCTACATCAGCTGTGCGCGGCGCGCTCGCTGACACGCGACTTGCGCCGCGACGGCAGCTGCGGCGCGCGGTCGTCGCCGCCGGCGCGGGGGCTGCCGTTGCCGGAGGGGCTGCTGCCGTCGCCGGCCGGCAGCGACAGGCGCTTTGCCAGCTGCATCGCCTGCGTAGGCGCGGCCGCGCCCGCAGCGGCGCCGCCGCCGGAGAAACCTCCGGAGCTTCCGGAACAGGCAGACCGGCCGGAGTCCATGCTGCTCGGCGGCCACGGCGGCAGGCCAGCCAGGCCACCCTGTAGCAACTGCCCGCTGCTGGCGGGTGCGGGGGCAGCGTCTCCCGTTAGCGCGAGCTCCGCCGAGAAGCCCTGCTCCGCAGCGAGGGCGTGCAGCGGGCCGGACACCGGCGCCGGAAGCTCGTACAGCGGCGTCGGCGCGGGGTCATTGCTGAAGCGCGCCGCTATGAAGGCCTGCGGCGGATGTGGGGCAATCAGTGTCGGCCCACAGAGGCACGCCGCGCATGCGCCTGTCAAAGGGCAGTGCAGATGCGCAATGGGACTCTACTTGCAGGCTGCACCGTCCAGGACTCCGTCCTGCGCAGCACGGTATGGTCGACTGAATATGTAGCGGTAACACCCAGTGCTGCTGACCATGTGAGGCGCTCACCAGAAAGCACGAGTTGGCGCTTGGCTCTCGAAAGGGAACTGCCCTGAGTCAGCTGGGTGGATGCTTGCATTTGTGTAGTGATATTGCTAATCAACTTGAATGTCACCTGCAGGTTGCCTGGCGTCGCGGCGGCCTTCAGCGCGGTGCCGAGGTGGGACGGCAGCCTGGCCAGGATGTCGGACGGCTGCAGGCAAACATGAACATCTAAGGAGACGATCGATTCGGATCCAAAGGAATCAAAGGACGCATCGAACGAAAGAACAAACAGAAAGAACTGCATGGTGCTAACAGCACTGCTGCGGAGTAGGCTGTGTGCTAGGCGGGGAATCGGTCAGCGGGCAGATGCCGGCTCGTCAATCGTCAATGAGGCGGGGAGTTCAGAGGTTCGTATGAGGGCGGCGCACTGTGCACTGCGCCGCCGATGTGCAGGGCTGCGTGAACAGCGGCAGCGACGAAGCCCAGCCGTCCAACACTCCGGCGCCGGATGATCCGGCGCCGGCGCTTGCAGCATCCGCCGCCGCGGCCGGCAGCGTGTCGCTCTGCACCGAGAGGGACGCCGCCGCGAGGTCGCTGGACGTGCGTGCCGCGGCGCCGGCGGAGGTAGGGTGCAGGGCATGGGCGGCGGCGGGCTCAGGGTTTTGGGTGCGGTCGGTGGCGGGCGCCCGCGGCGGCAGCACCGGCATGCCGAAGCCCTGCTGGCTGATTAGGCGGCGATAGGCCTCCACCGGGGAGTCGGCCAGGGGCTGCGCCGCCGGCGGCGGCGGCGCCGCTGCGGCAGGTGCGCCGGCACCAAGAGCGTCCTCGGACGCTGACGGCGGCGGGGGCATCGCAACCTGCGGCAAGCGAGGGGTGGGATGTCGCCGGTCGCTGATTTGGCCTGGTGGATAGCCAGTACGTGATCAGATAGCATCGGTCTCAGCACTTTGCCCCGCACAGTGCTCGCCAGCAGCAGCTGACGACTCCCGAGGGAAACGCCGCAGTTCGCGGTTGTGCTCAACAGAGCCCCTGGAAACGTTTGACGCAGGGCCATGCAAGCGCCCGTAGTGGAACATACGCACCACGTCCCCAGAAGCCAGCAGCGTCGCAGAAGCAAAATACGTGATCCCCGCACCTTCTTGGCCTGGTGAATGATGGCGTCGCGCAGGAAGCCGGCGGCGGCGTCCGACAGGATGCCCGACGGCGTGGACGCGAGCGACGTCGTGGGCGGAGGCGAGCTGGACGGCCGCCCTGTAGCAACAGCGGGGATGTTGTTGCCATTGCCGCCGTGCAGGAAGCCGCCGATGAAGCCGCCGATGCCGCCGAATCCCAGCGAGGGCTGTGGCGCCGGCGCGCCGGACGAGAAGGGGGTCGAAACGGGGCTAGACGCTGCGCCATTACCGCCGCCGCCGCCGGCGCTGGAGAGCGGCAGCGAGATGGCGGCGCCGATCGCCGCAGCGATGCCGGCGGACTGCAGCGCCGGCGCCGGCGTGGGGGCCTGCGCGGCCGCGGCTGCGGGGACGCGCAGTGCCGCCGGCGCCATGGGCGCCGAGAGGCCGCCGCTGCCCAGGCCGCCACTGCCCAGGCCGCCGTTGTTGTTCAGCAGCCCGCTGCTGAAGGCGCCGCTGCCGAGCGGGCCATTCCCGCCCCAGGCGCTTTGCTGCACCGCCGCGATCGCGGATGGCAGCCCCTGCGCAAGGGGCCCGCCCTGCGCGCCCGGCCACTGGCCACCGCTCGAGGCGGTGGGCAGCCCGGGGGATGGACTGGCCCGGGCCGCGGAGGGCATGCCCTGCGCGAGCGGCTGCGCCGCAGGCAGCGGCGCCGCGTCGCCCGAGGCGCCCAGCTGCGGGCTGGTGCGAGCCGAGCTGAGGGCGGCGCCGCGGCCGGCGCCGGCGGTCGGCGCCGCCGTCGCGTGGCCGCTGCCGAGCGGCCGCAGCCGCACTGGCGGCAGGCCAGCCCCGGGGCGGCCATGCAGCTGTGACAGCAGCGCCCGGAAGATGCGCACACCTGTAGGAGACCGCGAACTGGTGTGTGCATCAGGTGTGCTTGCCTGAGCAACGCCCGGACTCAGTGATTTCTCAGCCTCGTGAGCCAGAACAACGGCGACAGCCTTAGCCTGGAGAAAGCAGGACTTTGACGTCAGCGGCAAAACTAAGGGAAGCGGACTGGGGACATTTTGAGGTAGCCATACGACACCCTGTGCAGTTTCATCATCCGCCGGGCAGCAGCAGCACAAGGGTGTGGTCCTCAAAGACCATATTTTGTGGAGATGCAGCGCAATGGAGTTTTATATCTATTGATCAATGGGTTAAATTATGAATTATCTAAAAGAAATCCAACTTCAGATCCAGAAGTTTTGTACCCAGCTCTTGCCAACATTATGGGACCCGTACCTCAGGTCTTGTTGTCGAGGTACTCCGCGCTGCTGTCTGGCATGAGCAGCAGGAATGAACCTCATTCGCATGATTCGGTGCATGTTGTTGATGATGCGTCACCCAGGGGGCTGGTCTTGCGGTTGAGGTAATCCACGACGCCGTCGGGCGTGAGCGCGACAGTCCACGCATTGGAGCGCTCCCCCGGCGGCAGCTCCCCCCGGCCGCTGACGGGCGGGCCGCGGCCCTCCGCCGCCGCCGCCGCGTCCTTTGCCAGCACGTATAAGCGGTCGCCGCGAGGGATCTTGTCGCTACAAGGTGGAATGAAAAGAAGGTTCATTCGAGTTGTGACGGGTCCGATGAGTTGTGTCGGCACTGGAATAAGCTGATGGCCCGCCAAGGCCCATTCGCCGCCGCGGCCGCGTCCTTTGCCGGTACATACACCCGGTCGCCGCCCAGGGTCTTGTCGCTGCGGTGGCGGTGTAACAGCAGCGTCACACCGTGTCATATTCTCAATTTAGCTGCCGCAGGGAGGGACGCGCCGCGTCAAACAAGGGAGACATGCTGTTGGAAAGGGAAGCACAGGAAGGAGATGTGCACCATGTCGTTGACTGCGAGTATGGTGGCTCGTACATGCACTTCAGACAGTCGCTTGAAAGTCACTGATCAGCACCTGTTGCGCCAAAAGTGCTGGTGGCGGGTGCGCTGCCGCTTGGCCGCCGGCGCCACCTCGGACCCCAGACTGTCCAGCCGCGTCAGCTGCACGTTTTTGCACGTGATAACTTTTAACATCTGTCCGTGTCAGAGACGAGCTCTGCGTCCAGGCTTGAAACGACTGAAGGCTACCGTGACTGTGCAGCTGACGCCAACACGCTAGTGACGCGTAATCCTCAGAAGCGCACCTGCTCAAACAGGTACAGACCGGCCGCCGGCTCTGCGACGCCCTCGTTGCGAACGCTGTCGTCGCAGGAAATGGTCTCCAGGCCCACCTGCACTCGTCACAAGCTGAGAGTTGATGTTGTGGAAACGTGCCCCGTCAGTTTTAGCGTTAAAACCTGAGCAACCGACTGGGTCGCTGAGCTTCAGCTGCAGAGGCATGGACGGGGGGTCACAACCCAGAAACGCGAAACAGACATGTCCGCAGGCTCCAGAGGAAACGGCTCAACAGGAAACGGCATTACATTGTTCGCGGGAACATCAGCAGGGTTCTGCACCAGATTGGAGAAGATGGCGAGGTCCGAGAGGCGGGAATGCGCTTTTGAAGCAGTTCATAGAGTCCAGCGCAATCAAATCATCCATTGATTGTCTCGCACCAGATTGGTGATGATGTCGAGGTCTGCGATACGGAACCGGGCCCCGGCTGCGTCGTCCTCGTAGCCGGCCCCCGGATTCCCACCGCCGCCGCCACGCCTGCCGCGTCCCGCCGCCGCGGGGGGCACTGCTGGCGGCGCCGCCGGCGCCATCGCCGCCAGCACGCCGCCGCCGGGCGCGGGCATGAGACCGCTGTGCTGCTGCAGCGGCTGCGCCAGCTGCGGTGGCGGGCCAGCGGCGCCGCCAAGCGCCGGCATCCCCGCGAGCTGCCCGCTGGCGGACGGCGCGGTCAGCAGGCCCTGCAGCAGCGGCAGCGCGGTGGCGTGCGGCGGCGCACGTGGCTGCTTGTGCAGCTGCTGTAACAGCTGTCCAGGAGCGCCGGAAGCAGCGGCGCCTTGTTGCTGCTGCGGCTGCTGCTGCGGTGGCTGCTGCTGCTGCTGCGGCGGCGGCTGCCGCCCGGCGGCCGCGTTGGCGACATTCGCCAAGGTTTCATTGGCGTCGCCGCCGCCGTCCTCCATGGTCGACCGCGCCCGCTTGCGGTCCTTCTGCCGCCTGCGCTATTGCAGCAGGCATCAGGGCCGAAGGCCTGGTGCGGGCGGGGGCACGTTTTGGCAGGCCGGTCCCGCTGTCTGTGGCACCACCTGGCAGCTGTGCGTCACCCAATATGATGCCAGACATGCGGCACCGCTTGCCAGACGACTTCATGCGGCATGCGCTGTTGTTTGATGCCTCCAAAAACCTGCATCGATGCTGAAAAGTCCCCAGAATCAATACACTGCCAAGGGAGGCTGTGCGCACCGATTGTGGAACCAGTCGTTGATCTGGCGCATCTCCAGCCGCGTGACCAGGTGCAGCCGGTATTTGACATACTCCTCCGGCTGCGCGCTGACCTTGTACACGCTCTCCAGGTAGCCACGGACCTGCGGGATCGCAGATGACGAGTGTTCGTGTGGGGTTTCAGACACTGACACCGCGACGGCGGCGCCGGGATCCGAGCCGGCCGCGTCAGCCGCAACATACGCCGCTTTGTTGCTTGCAGACACGTGTCACGTTGCAGATCAGTGCCATGTGGCAGCGCAACTCGCGAGGTTTGTATATATATTGCAAAGCTGCGTGCCTGGTCTGAAAACGCCTCGCGGCCCCTGGGCTGTGACGGATCGTCGCCGTCGCTGCCGCTGCCTGCTCCCGGGCCATCCTCCTGCTGCCACTGCTGCTGGTGGTCCGCCGCCGCGGCCGACGGCGCCGCCGCCGTGCGGATGGCCGTTGTGGGGTCAGTTGCCATGGCGGTCTATCGGCCGGATTTGCGGCGGTCGGCGATCTTGCTTAGCACCCCGACTGAAGACCCTTCGCGCGTCCTCCAGTTCCTCACACTTATACAGTTGAACCCAGCTGGATGGTGTGCCTGCAAGCAAAGGCGTCAGCACTCGTCGGGCTCGCTGCTGGGGCAGCGGATGTGGTCAGTGACATGTTTGTGTGATAGCTCCAGGGGTTACGCCGGCGCATCAAGCTGCCAGAGAAGGCTCACACAAAGAGAGACGCAAATGCAAATAAAGCGGATAGGTTTTTCGTTGCAGCGGGCCTGCGCTCGCCGCTGCTCGCAGCCGGAGAGGACTGAACCTTTCATCGGGCTGCTGCCTCGGGCGCGATCGCGACCGTGCTGCGCAGCAGGTTACGAGCATTCATGCGCCAGGGAGCGCACTGCCGATGGCTGGGAGGAACGTTACTGCACCTGTGGTACACCTGCTGCGCCAGGCGGTGCACCGACGAGCGCTGCTATTTACGTGACGGCGCAGCTTCCGAGCTGGGGTCCTTGAGCGTCGCTGCGCAGGAGCAATGGCGCCTGGACGCTAGAAATCCTCTGCAAGTATTTGCAAAGGTGGCGTGCTGTTATGCAACGCTTTACACCAAGTGCATGCATAGGTTCCCGGATAAACTGAGTGTTGATTCCGACATTCTGCCTCAAAGGGTGCACACCGCGGCGTCGAGCTGCACAGCAAACTTTTGAACCGTAGGTCGTGAGGACGAGGGGCAGCACAGCGGCGCGGCAGGCGGCAGTGAAGCAGGAGGCGGTGCCGCTGGCCGACAGGGCAGCAGCCAAGCGCAGGGCAATGGCTCTGATGAAGGAGGCCATGGCGGCAGCAGCCGCCCTGGAGGCCACGGACTGAGCAGCCAGGGTGACAGTTGAGTGGCTGCCACCATTTGTAGCGGGGCAGCACACTCGGGTGGGTGTGCAAGGAGACTGTGCGACGTAGCACAGATTGGCTTGCTGCAGGATGTTATCTGATACGCTTGTATCGTTGGTGAGTTGTAGACGCTGGTGCATAGTATCGAGGCTTTCTGCAGGCACAGGCAATCGTGCGGACAATTTGCTGCTAGCCAGCATGCTTGTGCATTGGGGGGCAGGTGGTAGCATTCAGTATTTGTTCGGTACTTGATGGCGACAATTTGGCACAATGATGCGTTCCCAACTTGGTCACAACTGGTAACAGACAGTCCCATTCAGTCCTGTGGCGGGTCACCCGCTGACCCCGGAAATTTGGGAAATTCCCAATGTCCCAGGAGTCACAAATCTGGTAGTGCTGGTCACAAGACAGGCGCTGCGTTCAGCACTGGTGGGAAATGGAACCAGATCTGCATGCATAGGTTCCCGGATAATCTGAGTGTTGATTCCGAAATTCTGCCTCAAAGGGTGCAAACCGCGGCGTCGAGCTGCACAGCACACTTTCGCCCGGTCTCTCGATCTAAAGGGTTCTGTCTGAGCTCTCGTCACACCCCTGCGTCTTCACCGTCAATACTCAAACTGAAAACCTCGCACCGATCTCGCAGCTTCCGGAACCGAGACGGTGCAGCAAAGCGACAGCGGGGGCCTGTCTTGCACTGCGGAAGCTGTCACATTCAAGTACAATCTTCTAGAAAGGGCAGACATGACGTCGTCTGTAAAGCGCAACATTCTGCTGGGCGTGGATGATTCCGAGGTGCGGCGCCCGGGCGCAGCCCGGGCGCAGCCCAAGCATGATTAAAGTGTCTTCAACTGCATAAGACATAGCCAGCAGTGCCAGTATCTTGAAGCGCCTTTGCGTTTTTGCCCTAACATTCATGGTACATCTGCACAGGCGTCGGAGCGGGCGTGTGCGTGGGCGGTCTCGAATCTGCTCCGGCCAGGTGGTTCATGATGAAATTGATGTCGTAGCTTCTGGCTTTCATTGCTTCTGAGGCTGCTGTATGACCGCCACACAATCACCTAGGAAACACATCCAACAGGGAGGGTCTGTGCGTATCCCCACCGAGACTGTTGCGGCGGCGCAGGCATGCGCACCCCAGGCATGCACGCCTCTAGGGGTATCTGATAGACCCCTGGAGGACTTGAAAACCCCCTCTTCTAAATACCCCTTACGCCTCGGCCACATCATGGCATGTGCCGTACCTGCGATAAATTGTTTCAGCGAGCGCTGTGCCACCCTTCGCACAGGTGACGAGGTGCACCTCTTCCACGTCATTGCCGCGGCGCACGCGGAGACGCTCGGCGGCTTCGGCGGCGTCGGCGGTGTGGACGAGCTGATCGCCGCCGAGCCGGACCCCGCCACCGACCGCGCCCACGTGCACAATTTTTCTTTGCTTGTTGACAAGACTACTCTCTTCTTGGCGAGTGCTTTCGAGTTCTGCCGAGAGTCGGTGGTGTGGACGAGCTGACCGCCGCCGGGCCCCACCACCAATCGCGCCTGTGTGCGGCGGCCTCACAGATAATGTGAAAGGCAGCTCAGCAAGGAAATTGAAGAAAAACTCGAGAATGCAAGGAATTGAGAAGCTGCGCGGGATTGCACGACGCTGCCCCTGCTCTGACGGGGCCCCGCCTGCCTGTTCGTTTCCCGCAGATCGAGCAGGCCTCGGAGTTCATCAACCACAAGTTCGTGTCGCAGCTGCAGGGCGTCGACGGCGTGGAGCACAAGGTGCCAACACGCAGCTTCTCAAATCAGCCTGAACCCTGCTGTTCTGTGGATGAACAGATCCGCCGGGAGCTGTTCATGCAGCCAACAGCTGCACGTTGCCGCTCACATCAGGCAGGCCGCCGCATGTAGGTGTATGGGCCAGCCTCAGACACGTCTGACAACAAAGCCTGATTGAGCTGTTTCGTGGTTTTGCTAGACAAGACCTTCTGCAACTCGATCGTTTCCTATGCCAAAGCACCTGCAACTCTGCCTTCGTGACGAGATTCTCATATCTGGATCGCCCGCAGGTGGAGATCCTGCGCCACCAGACGGGTGCGGAGGCCGTCGGGGCGGTGCTGTGCCAGCGGGCAGCCGACCTGCAGGCCGCCGCCGTCGTAGTGGCCAGGTGAAACACTCATTCGTAACTTTCACAAGCTCAGGTTCATAATCAGGAATAAGGATAACATTGTGCCAGCGGGCGGCCGACCTGCAGGCCGCCACCGTCGTCGTGGCCAGGCAGCAAGCCACTTTCTTTAGTCATATTCATGTTCATCGTAACAGCTTGTGGGTCAGCAAGCTGCAACAGTGTGCATGCCATGTGCTGTCCCAGCGAGCGCGGCCCTCAGCAAGCAGGCCGCCGCTGTCGTCATCACCAGGTGAGCTTTCAGTGCTGTTGCCTCTGTGCTCGGAACTCGGTCCTCAGAATCCTCAAGACAACACAACGTGTCGTGCCTCACTTCAGGTTTCTATGACATCCACTTGCACGGACTTGATAGGGCATGGTTCTGTGTGGCAGGGCGCAACACACCATCCCCTGCGTGTGTGTCAGTGGGCGGACCATTTCGGCTCTTGCCATCATGGTTGCCACTTCAAGACACATCCGCTTGATGCTTTCTGGACGCTTATTGCGGCTGCGCAACAAGGTTGCTGTCATGACTGCAACCTCAAGACACATCCCCTTGACACGCTCTTGACACACTTCCTCGCAGCCACAACAAGGGCGCCGTGCACCGCTTCTTCCTCGGCTCGGCCACGACCTACTGCACCCAGAACTGTCCGCGACCGCTGATCGTCCTGCACTGAGGCGACGCGTCTGCTGCGCCACAACCCGCTTCACCAGACGGTCGGGGTCGTTCTTTCTGTCAACAGCAGTTGCGGCGGCGGCATGGAAGGGGGAGCTTTTGCCCACTTGCCATCTTCAATTTCTGCATTTCAAGGACTGGTGGCAATCGCACCCCCTGATACCTACGCGTGTGGTTCTTGACAGCTGCGTGCAAAGCAACTGCGCTTTGAGAGGTTCTGGTTCCTTCTGGCAGTACCCCCTAGTTCGTCAGGCTACGGATCAGGAAATTTGAACGGCGCCCCATGAAAGTTTGATTATTGTGGTTCGAGCTTGCTTCGGCTGTTTTGCTAACCATGATAGCACAACGACCTATGCATGCCCTCTAGGGAGAGGTGCAGGTGTGGTATGGTGTACAGTAGGCGTTTCATCGAACCAGAAACGAGCAAAATCAAGAGCAGATACCAGCAACCAACATTGAACTGCGCCAAGATGTTGGCGCTCAAAAACATCTTCTGCACTCGCAATCAGGTACTGCATCAAATGAATAAGGCATCCTAGCGAATTCGACAAACAAATTTTCGGGCAATACCTGAGCACCAGCAACTGTAGATACCAGTCCAGATGGAAGCGATTCTCCAATGTGCAATTTGGCCAGTGGCGGCACAACCACCCTGCCGTTCGGCATCATCCTGTATTTCATGGCGGCGTCGCCCTTGCTGCTGTGAACGGCATCTTGGCTCGTGAAATGACTCCGTTGTACCAATGCCGTGGCATTGCGGTGGTTGACGAACTACATCACGTTTTGATTGTGGACGGGCCCAGAAGCGTCAGGCGGTGCCGCAGAAGGGTGCAAGCAGGGTGACGGCGCCCGCAATCGGCTGCCGGCCAGCCAAATCACCCCCGCTTGTGCGGTCTGATCGGCCGCGGCCGAGGCGACGGCCACTTGCGCAGCCGATTCTGCCTGAGAGAAGAAGAGCGCACGTAAACGAGTCAGCGGCGACGCCTCAGCCATCAAGGTGCAGCAAGGTCGTGTCGATGTCAGGACTGCGCAAGTCAAGGACTTCATGAGCAGGGCTGCGGCGCCCTTGCCGTTCCGAATGAACTCGATGCAACTGCTTTGTTGCAGCGACAATTGCACTGCAAGGCAGCAACGCAATACAGTGCAGTGCCCGCGCCTCACCAGTTCATCTGCGTGCGGGTGACGGGCTTGATGACGCGACGCTTGTTGGCATGCTGCCAGGTAGCGCGCGGCCGGGGGGCTGCTGACCGCGGCGCCAATGGCGTCTTGCTGCGCCGATCCGCGTGCCGCGGCGGCGGCGGCAGAGACTTCGGCGCTGGCGCACGCCGCTTCGCGACATTAGCATGCCGCGCTGCCAGCAGCTGTGCCGTGGACTCGACGGCAGCGCCAACGGCGGCATCGGCGGCCGTGCCCGATGCGCTTTCGGCGTCCGCCTGGCCGTCCGCATGGGCGGCGGCGAAGCTGCCGAGCGAAGCGACGTGAATGCTGCTGCCGCCAGTGCTTCTGGCGCTGTTGGCGGTGTCGAGCCTGGCCTTCAGGGTCGACTGAGCGGCCTTCGTGGGCCTCCTCTTCGTCGGCCTCGGCTTGCTAGTGGGCTTTCCTGACGGCTTTTGGGGCCCGCTTTTCCACCTTTGGCCGCTTTGAAATTGGCCGCTTTCTGGTTGGGCGGGGCTTTGCAGTGGGAATCGGCTTGGCCGTGGGTTTGGGCTTGGCGGTGGGTTTGGGGGCGGCGGCTGCATTGGCCCTGGTGGAGGGGGCTGTCGCCGCAGTCATGGCGGCCGCCGCCGTAGACGCTTGGGCGGGCGTCAGCGTGGGTGTGGGCGCCGCGGCGCGGGCGGCGGAGCTTGCGGTGGCGGCACACGCTGGCAGCGACGCCGAGAAGCACGCGGCGAGGTCCTTGTACCCGGGGTAGCTGCAGGGTGCAATCAGAGTTGCAAGTCAGCCTCAGAAAGCCAGACTCCACTCGGTCTCGTGAGGTGAACGCTCTTTGGCATGGCCTCTCTGCACATTTGCCCATTCAGCAAGGGGAAGTTGAAAGAAATGATAGAGAACAAGCAGTAGAAAGGTAAACAACAAGGCACCTGTTGTCCAGGTAGTGCCCCGACAGCAGCGCCGTGCCGGCAGCGAAATCCGACGGAACGTCAAACTGCACCTCCAGCCCGGCGGACGTAGTCGTGGCGATGACAGCCAGCGACGTGAACGTCCCCGGCACCAGCGCTTTCTGCGGCAGTAACGCAACGAGGCTCAGCAGAGACGCTTCAATCAAAGCACAGGAAGTTCACCGGCCGCAGTGCAGCAGGCCTGCAGGTGAGACCGCAGGCGAGGCCACAGCAAGTGCCTCCCGCCGCCGGTCGCGCATGTGCCCTGGGGCTGCCGGCTGTAGTCTGTCGGCCTCCATGTGCATAGTCAGCGTCAAGCCGCTGCTGACACGCACCTTGGGCTGCAAGCTGCCGAGGCGCAGCGAGTCCAGCAGCACCATGTCGGGTGTGAAATTGACGCCCGGCTGGCTGGAGTCGGGCTTGATCAGCACCTGCAAGTTGATGACTCGGCGCCTTCAGCAATCACGCTTTCCCTTGCAACAAGTCTGGGCTAAATAAAATTCAATCATCTTGAATTTTATCCCTGACTGGTAACTGGGAGGGGGATCAGTGCCGGCGTGCCGCTGGGCGTGTTCGCAATATGCCGGCGGCAGACATGTCGGGGGCCGAGAGCGCACCCTAACATTGTGCGGCAGCGAGCCGGCCGTAGCGCGTTTGACGCAGCCCAAGTCTGTCGTCACCGTTGCCGACAGCTTGAACATGGCTGCGGCGGTTTGAGAAGAAGCCCGTCAGGAAACATATGGCTTTATGCTTGGAAACTGGACAGGAAGCCCCACATGCAGGAAGCGCAAAACATGGACTTTGGAAGGAGCCGGTAGGGGGGGGATGACTGTACCGCAGCAGCGGAACGCCGCAGATGATGCAGAGCCCATGTCATGCAGGTGGGAGCCAAAGTTGCGACAGGCGGAAATCCTCGGGAGAAAGACGGAAGCAGCAAACTCGGAGGGTTTCTGAATGCGAAAGAAACTCACAGCAGGTGGTGGCGCCTGGGGATGACACCGGGTAGTGGCACACGAAGCCGGCGGGCTCCATGTGCCGGTAGGTGCTCGTTAGGGACAGGCACGGCGTGCACTCGTTGCTGCCCGACTGCGTGGTACAAGTTCGTTGGTCAGGGTCGTAGCTGTGCGAGTGTGGGCGAGAGCAGTGCTGCTTGCTTGCAGGGCAGGCAGCTGCTCCAAACAGTGCCTGACTGCAAGGTGTCAGCAAGCTGCGGGGAGGCATAGGCCAGAGACTACTTCAGCCATTGATCAGACGCAGACCGAACGTGACGTTCGAAATGACAGGGACGAACGGCAACACATTCCTGCAAAATGCGCACCACATCCGTGAAAGAGCCCGCTGGGCAGGAGGTGCAAGTGTAGTTGTCGTTGCTGGCGAACTGGCCGGCGGGGCACGCGAAGCAGTCCGGCAGAGCGAAGACGCGGCTGTTGCGTAGGCTCGCCGGCAGGCCCTGGCCGCCGGGGCACACTGCACGAGAGATCACTTTTGCGGTGAGAGATCACTTTTGCGATATATCGTTACGCAATGCAGGACAGCACACAAGCAGCCAAGGGGAATGCAACACAAGGCAGGTCCTGGTGCAGCTAGCGCAGCTGGTGCTCTGCGAGGAGCAGGGAGTGCAGGGGCCTCACGTGCAGGAGTAATGGGCGGCGGCGGCGGCGAGACCGGCACAGCGGGCGTCGTCTTCGTCAGCTCCGGCGCGGGCGGCGGCGGCGGTGGAGACTTTGTTGGCGGCGGTGGCGGGGATTCTGCTGGCGGCGGCGGAGGCGGGGACTCCGCTGGCGGAGCTATCGGCGTGCCCTTAGGCGTGGGCATCGCGGTGAGTGCGGCGGTCGGCGTTTTGGTCGGTGCCTCTGTCGGTAGGGCGGTGGGCTGATCCGTCGGTGCGGATGTGAGCAGCAGTGTCGGCGCCGCGGTGGGCGACTCTGCCGGCGCAAGGGTGGGCTGTTCAGTTGGGGCAGCGGTGAGCTGTTCAGTTGGTACAGTAGTGGGCGAATCTGTCGGCGCTGCCGTCAGCACCTCGCCAGGCGGTGCAGGTGGCGGTGCTGCAGAGGACGGCTCCTCCGTCGACGCTGCAGTCGGCGCCGCTGTGGGTGCAGCAGACGGAGCCGCTGTGGGCGCAGCAGACGGCGCCTCGGTCGGCGCGGCTGTGGGCACGGCCATTGGCGGCTCAGTGGGTGAACCATCTGGAGACTCACTTGGTGCGATCGTTGGCGTAGCCGTTGGCGCTGCGGACGGAGCCTCCATTGGCGCAACTGTCGGCTGAGCCATCGGCGCCATAGTCGGGACCTCGGTGGGTGCGGCCGTAGGCTGAGCTGTCGGTGCAGCTGTTGGTATTGGAGCCGGCGGCGGGCTGGGCGGCGGCGGGCTAGGTGGCAGCGGCGGCGGGACGGGCAGCGGCATGGCCATCCCCGGCGGGAAGGGAGGCGGTCTCGGCGGCGGCGGCTGCGTCGGGGGTGGCGGGTTTGGAGGGGGAGAGGGGTATGAGGCCGGCTGAGGTGGCGGCAGCGGCGGCGAGGCAAGAGGCGGGCTTGGCGGCGGCGCTGCCGCTGGGGCAGCAGTGGGCACAGCAGAGGGCGCGGCGGTCGGAAGCGCAGCGGGAGATGCCGTTGGCGCCTCAGTTGGCGTGCCCGAAGGGGCTGCAGTTGGGGCAATAGTAGGTGAGATAGTGGGCCCTGCGGTCGGAGATGTGGAAGATGGCGCTGTTGTTGGCGTGCCCGTAGGAGCCGCGATCGGCGCCAAGGTGGGCGAGTCTGACGGCGCCGCAGTGGGCGAGTTGGTCGGCGAGGCTGTGGGAGTAACAATTGGCTGCGCAGTGGGCGCCACTGTGAGCAGAGCGGGTGGGGGCGGAGCAAGAGGCGGAGGCGATGGCGGCGGCATATGTGTGCCGGGCGGGAAGGGCGGCGAGCTGGGCGGCGGCGGCAAAGGTGGGGGTTGTGGGGGCAGGCTGGGTGGCGGCACAGGAGGCGGCCCTGGAGGTGGCTGAGGGGGAGGTGCGGGAGGTGGCTGCGGAGGCGGGGGCGACGGCGGCGAGAGGGGCATGTTGGGCGGGAAGGGCAGCGGAAGAGGCGGCGGCTGAAGGGTTGGTGGAGCCGGACTGGGTGACGGCTGCGGAAGCGGGCTGGGAGGCGGGTGTGGGGGTGGCAGCGGAGCCGGGCTCGTCGGCGGCTGTGGAGGCGGGCCAGGCGGTGGCTGAGGTGGCGGCTGTGGCGGCGGACTTGGCAGCGACACATCTGGAGGCGGCGATAGTGCCGGCGGCGGCGTGCTGCTGTTCGCCACCGCTGGGGCACCGGGCGGTGATGCAAAAGCCACAGGCGGAGGCGCATCCAGCAGAGCCGGGGTTGCCGGCGGGCTCACGCCACGTGGATCGAAAGACCCGGGCAGGGGCGGCGGCGGTATGTCCGACGTCGCGGTGTCTGGCGGCGGCCCTGAAGCGGCTGGCGCGCCCGGCAAAGGCAGTGATGCGGCTGGTGCCCCTGGGGGCGGCGCCAATGCGGTGGCTGGGACGCCAGGAGGCGGTGAGCTGCCGAATGGTATCACTGGCGGTGACGCTGTAGCTGAAGGCTCGCCTGGCGGCGGAGAACCCGCAGCTGGAGGCGACAATGGGGCCTCCGCTGTCGCCGGAGGTGGTTGCGGTGCCACCTCCAGCGAGCCCGGCGGTGGAGAGACTGCGGCCAGGGGAAGCTGGGGAGGAGGACCGGGCGGAGGCTGCGGTGTCGGCATGGTGGGTGGCTGTGAGAGAGGGTCAGGAGGCGGCTGCTGCGGCGGGCTGGGAAGGGGGGTAGGTGGCGGCTGGGGCGGGGGTCCGGGCGGCAGGCTCGGGGGCGGCTTGGGCGGCGGGACTGGCGGTGGCTGCGAAGGCGGCCCAGGAGGCGGCTGCGGCGGGAGGCCAGGGGGCGGCTGCGGTGGCGGGCTGGAAAGTGGGATGGGTGGCGGCTGCGGCGGGGGTCCCGGCGGCGGGCTTGGCGGAGGCTGCGGCGGCGGGGCTGGAGGCAGCTGAGGCGGAGGCATCCGGGACGACTGCGGCGGAGGCGTGCTTGTCGGCTGCTGTGCCACCTGTGGAGTGCCTGGCGGCGGGGCTGCAGCTGCAAACCCGTCTGGAGGTGGGACTGAGGGCGACAACTGTGCCTTCGGCGGCAATTCCGCCTCTAGTGAGCCCTGCGGTGGTGAAACTAAGACTGGAGGCGGCTGCGGCGGCGGGCCGGGGGGAGGCTGCGGTGGTGGTACTGGCAGACGATGTGCGGGAGGGACAGGAGGCGGCTGCGCCGGGGGACCCAGGGGCGGCTGCAGCAGAGGTCCAGGGGGCGGCTGCGATGACGGCGCTGACGGCGGCTGCGGAGGCAGCCCCAGAGGCGGCTGCGGCGGCGGCTCTGGCGGCGGGGCTGGAGGCGGCTGAGGTGGTGGCCCCGGGGGCGGCTGCGGCGGCGGCGGCTTCGCTGAGTTAGGCATCGTCAGCTTGATAGTTGGCGCCGGCCTGGGCGGAGGCTTCAGCGGCGGCGCCGGCAGCGGCGCCGGCGCCGGCGGCGGCCCAGGCGGCGGCTGTGGCGGAGGGTCGAACACCGGCGGCTGCGGCACTGGGTGTGGCGGTGGCGGGCTGTCAAGAGGCGGCTGCGGCGGCGGGCTGGGAGGCGGTTGCGGCGGCGGCGGGCTGGGCGGTGGCAGGTGAGGCGGGGGGCTGGGCGGCGGCTGCGGCGGCGGCGGGCTGGGAGGCGGCGGCGGCGGCGGACCAGGCGGCGGGCCTGGCGGCGGGCCGGGCGGCGGGCCGGGCGGAGGCGGGCCAGGCGGCGGCGGCGAGGGCGGCGGGCCTGGCGGAGGAAGCGGCGGCGGCAGCGGCGGCGGCGCCAGGCACTGGCTGAACCGCGTCGAGCTGATTGGCACGCCCTGGCATGTGAACGTCTTGCCCATTTGGGTGGCGCAATTGGTCGTCGTACCCGTCACGTCGCCACCCGTCCAGGTGATCACGAAGCCATTCGGAGTGCCGCCGGCACCAAACACCACCTTGAATGGGAGCTGCCCCATTGGCAGATACTTCACGAACGTCCCGTACTGGCCGTTTTGTCCGCAGCCTGCAAGCAGTGAGGGACCGCGTGAGGCGCAGTCTAGGAGTCATGGGAGAAGTATTCGCATGCACCGCAGGCGCCGGCTGCATGGCGATACACGAGTCCACGAGTCCAGGCGGCCTTGGCACAGCGGCATCCGGCATGGCGAAGGCGCAGACAGCGTCAGGCAGCAAGCGCTGGGAAAGCGCACATGTCTGGTTGCCGACGCTGGCGGTATTGACGTAGAGCATCAGCGTATCGTCGGTGTACACGTAAAACGTATAGTTTGCGGCCGTGTTCACCTGTAGGCACGTGCAGCAGCATCGTCAGAGGAGTTGGAGGTCAGAGAACAGCGCCAGAGACAAGACTGCAGCGCAGCTGACGGATGCAGCTGAGCATGGCTCCCAGGCTGTGGCTGGGCACATGCGGAGCACACATCATACCAACAGGAAGGAGACGTGCAGGGTTGCTGACCTGCAGGTAGCCCGTCATGATCATGCTGAAGGACGACGTCTGTTTTGGCGCCCAGGCGTAGACGCTGTTCACAGGGTTAATGATGCCGATGTTGACATCTGGCCATGCGTAGGTGGCCAGCGCCGCCGGCGGCCCTTTCGTGTTGGTCGCCAGCGTGTCGATGGTGTTGCAGCCGTTATTGGCACAGTTGTACTGCGACACGGCAAGGCCATGGCAGGCGGCGGCCGCTGCCAGGCGCGGCGATGCGGCGAGCATGCACAGCGCGAGCAGCAGCGCCAGCCACGCCGGCTGCGGGAGCGGCGGCCGCCGTCGTATCCGTCTAACTGTGTCGCTGCCGCCGCCAGAATCCCAGCGCGTGTGCCTGCGGCAGCTGCTGCCGCCGCCGCTGTCGCAGCCGCTGCTGCTGCCAGGTTGGCAGTCAGGGCGGCTGCTATGGCGCTGGCTCCGGCTGCTGCTGCCTCTGTTCATGCTGCCTCCGGATGTGCTACTGTAGTTGCTGCTGGGCCCATCGCGTAGCCTGATGCCTGGCCTCCCGCTGTCAGAGACCTGCCACGCGCACGCATGTATCAAAACCTTAGTGCAACACGCTGAATGATCGTCGACATACTACTGCAAGCGCGGATCATGGAGCCGTCGCGAAAGCCTGATGTGCAGCATCTCATGGCAGCGTGCTGTGTGAATTTCTCAAAGTAGTCGGGCGAGACGGGGTCTGTCGGGGATATGCGAACTCCCAAAAATCTGCAACATAGCGCTGCGCAGCCACTGGGCGCAGCGAAAGTGCGCGATGCTGCAGCAGCGGCATCACAAAAGCTCGCAGCTGCGGTGCAAATCAGACGTCTGACTGACAACGTTCGCAAGCTCCCGTGCTTGGGAGCAGCCTCATAGTGCAAGCCCCACCTGACTCTGTCTCTAGCGCCATGTTCAATGCCTTGGCCACGAGCGCCGGTGGCAGCGCAACCGGCGCAGTTGGTGGAACCGGCTTCGGGATGCCCGACGGGCTAGCAACTTCACGCGCGACTCCGACGTCCAGGACGCAGCCTCTTCCTGCGGCTGCTGCGATGAGGGGCAGCGGCTGTGCCTCTGGATGCTGCGCGGCCGCCGCTGGCTGGGGCCAGGCTGGTAGCCAGCCACAAATTTGACAGGTCGAGCTGCACTGATTTCGAGCTCCCTCTAGAAAACCGGAGTCGCCGACTTCGCGGACGCGCGATAACTCGATACAGGCCAGCCAGAAAGCGGGCTGTTCAATCTCATGTTTTTGAATGGGAGTCTACAAATCCGTATGCTCCACGAAGCTTCGCACTTCCACGTCTGTACCTCAGGCGGCTCGTGCGTTGCCAGCTGGAGAAAAGGTCAACAACTTTCACGCACCTGCTCCATTGGCGGCCTCGACGCATTGGACCAGACCGTCTTCATTACTTTAGGCTTCCAGAGCGCTAGAATATAGCAAGGCGAATCGTTGCAGACCATCGCGGTAGTCTACGGCAAGGCGTTGCCGTGCAGTGAAGTTGGGAAAAGTTGTCGTCGTGTGCTGCTCAAAGTTCTGCTGCAATGCACATGTGGGGTGGGCAGCTATATTCCAAACATTTGGTCTGATTACAACATTGACGGGCTGCTGACATCTTTTGGTCTCAAGATGCGTGAGGCCCTGGCTACAGGTTGTACTAGTTTCCACAGCTCATGATCGCAGGAACGCTTGTGTGCATCAATCACTACTCCACGCGCCCGAACATTCCACGCCTATTTGTGTAGCTATACTAAGCTTAGTCGGCCCACGGCAACGCGTTCTCTGTGACCCGGGAAACGGGAAGCACCATGCACGGGAACTGATGCCTTGTTTCCCGCGCAAAAAATGCAAGTGCGCGGAACTCGATCGCACAAGCAAACTTATGCACTTTCATATTTTCTCAGAAACGATCTGCAGAAGAAGCGCCACAAAGTACCTGATCTTGGACCCATGCGCGAAGGCACCTGATCTCGGAAGCATGTGCAGATTCAAGAGGATTGGCACATGAAGTCACCAGCAACGGTGCCCAGCGCCAATATCGACAGAATCAAGATCTGACACCAACACCTAGACCCGTCCGATCCGGAAGGCTCACTGCGCGCTGCAGCATGGACCTGCTGAGCATGCAGCACGGCAGCGATGCGGGCACGCCCAATGACTCGGACGAAGGCCCCTGCGAGTTTGTGGCTCTGCAGCCCACGGCTGTGGTGGACCACTTGTGTTCCGTGGACGAGGCCACGCTCAAAAGCGTGCTGAAGGGGTGAGGCCATTGTGGAATGCGCCACCTAGGCTCCACGCATGTGACCCGAGCTGGAGGCGATGATGGTGCATGTGTTGGTGCATGTGTGGTGCCATGCCGAGCATAACCTGGCACCGATTGCAGATCTGGCTCATCTTGTTGTGAGCCGCAAAACCCTGAATTTGTGCTCTGCCGCAGCGAGGTGGGCGGCAGCACGCGTATCTCCCGGGAGGAGGTGCAGGTGAGGCGTCTCCTTGATCGCATGGCTTGATGCACTGAACAGCAATCGCCGCTGTGATGGCCGGTGTTCTATGCAGGCGTGAATCATGTTGTCTGGACACCGCCATGATGAAAACTGCCATGATCAGATGAGGCCATCCGCAGGCCATCCTCGCCACAGTCGGCGAGTTCCACTCCAAAGCCGGCGGCTCGGCAGCGAACACGACACGAGGTGCGGAGCATACCCGGCGCGCGCTTCGGAGATCCGCTGGGGCACAGCATGATGCACAGACCGTCTTGCCAGTAAACCCCAAGATTGCCTCGCCTGCGCTACATTGGCGGCCAATCGCGGCTGTGCTCCACTGCAGGTCTCGCGTCTGGCTTTGGTGTGCGCTGCGGCCTGGTGGGGGCGCGGGGGCAGGACGAAAACGGGGCGTTCTTCGCCAGTAGCATGAAACGCTCGCACGTGTCATTGTCAAGCGTGCGCGTCCTCGACCGCGGTGCCACAGGTGGGAATCCTGTGCATCTCACGGAGGCCGGCGCCTCAGGACGCCACCCACTGCCTCAGCATGCTGTCTCTCATACGTGCAACGTGTGTTGCAATACAATCATGCCGCCATCACACTCGGCAGCAGTCTTATCGTGCTCCGTGCCTTGCCATGTGCAATGGCCGGGACACACCCTTCTCCCTCAACCCTCGAAATTCACTCTGTACAGCCAGTCAGGAGAAGGGTCCCCTTGGAATCCTGATGCAGGCCGCTCCGTCATCCTGAGCTGCAACGGGCAGCGCACAATGCGCACGTGCCTGGAGGGCGCGGCACGGCTGCTGGCGGACGAGCTGGCGACGGCGGACTTCGAAGGCGCCAAGTGGGCCTTCTTCTCGGCGTACAGCCTGTATGGGGAGGGGTTGCTGCCACGCGCCTTTGAGCTCGCTAAGCAGGTGAAGACTGTTTCTTCAAGAGTCAGGAATGGACAGCTGATGGTGCCGAGGGGTTCTTCCACTTGGTGTTGCACAACCTGTATGGTGAAGGCCTACTGCCGTGTGCCTTCGAGCTCGTCACACATGTGAGCACCTGCTTGTTGTAGCACAGGCTTGCGCCTGCTGAGTCCCAGTTTTCCGCACCGGCGCATTCTTAGCCGTTAGATACGGTGACATGGTCTGCATCTGTTTGATCCTGCTGGGACCGCCTCTTGCATCGTCTCAAATGCTGTCTGCCCTAATGCAGGCGGGCCCGTGAAGTCAGCGCTGGACCCGGCATCCTTCCAGCGACATGCTTGCGATTTGCTTGAACGTCACGACATGACTATACATGAAGCCTAGAAGTCCCCAATGCAGGCGGGCGTGAAGACGGCGCTGGACCTGGCGTCCTTCGAGGTGGTGCGTGCCTTCCGACAGCCGCTGCTGCAGCTGCTGGAGGCGCACCGCCCTGACTTCCTCATCTGCAACGAGGTGCGCCACAGCTGGCCACTCTGGCGGCTGGCTCCGCTGATGCATTCCATTATGCCTATGGCGTGCAGTACAGCTCCGCATCAGCCTGCCATGCCACCGCAAGAATGCTGCAACGCCAAGCATTCGTGCATGCGTTCTGTGGTGCAAGGACACTGCAGGCAAAGGTTCGCGAACATATTCACGTGTTATCACGAACAGGACGAGGCGCTGGAGATTATCGGCGGGCTGGAGCCGGGGCGGACGCCGGAGCAGGCACTGGAGTTCCTGGCGGCGCGGGCCGACATTGCCGTCGTCACGCTCGGCGAGCGCGGCTGCATCTTGCGGTCGGCTGAAACGGACGGCGTGCTGTCGGAGCCGGCAGCTTCCGGCGTCACGGTCGCTGATGCTACAGGTGGGCGGCATCAGAAAATCTTTCCTCCGGACTTTCCAGGGTTCAGAGAGGACGTCACAGCGGACGACATGCTGCTGGAGCCGGCGGCGTCGGCTTCATGGTCGCGGATGCCACAGGTGGGCGCCGGTGCAGCTTTTGGCCAACTGTATGTTTCAAGAGAGTAGACGAGGCTGCGGGACTGTGTGTTGCTGGAACCAGCGGCGTCGGGCAAAACGCCACAGGTGGGTGCCGCAGCACGAACAAAAAAGCACCTGCAGGGGCCGACTCGGTGCCAGACTGCTGGCGGGCCATCGCAGCTGCGGCCGTGCCGGTTGTGATGGCCGCAGAGGGTGCAGGTGGAGCCGGTAATAATTCTTGAAGTGAGAGTAGGGGGAGGCCGTTCTGCATGCTGCGGTCCTCTGACCGAGGCGCCGCCGTCCTGTCTTGAAGAGAACCTCCAAATGAGCGCGCATCCTGAGGAGTGTTGTTTCGCCCGAAAACTGTAGGCGCGGGCGACCTGTTTGCGGCAGGCTTCCTGTACGGCCTGATGCGACAGATGCCGCTGCAGCGGTGCGCGCAAATCGGCTGCCTCGCGGGCGGCGCTGTGGTTCAGTCTGTGGGCGCAGAGCTCAGCCCTGCAAATTGGCGCTGGCTGTTCGCCAGGTGGGATCAAGTTACAGTTGGATTGCGAACTGGAAGTCAAGTCCGAATCCCTAGACCCTAAACCCTAGACAGGAATGCCGGCGTGCACTCGGTTGGCACGGAGCGCAGCCCCGCCAGCTGCGCTGGCTGTTTGCTATGCTTGCTTGTATAGGACTACGACCCATCCGGCTTTGGCGTCCCGAAATCCGAAGTACTCACTACTGTTCCTGGGCTGCATAGCCAGCACTATCCAGCATCTCTATTCAGACACTAGGGTTGAGAGCCTTCAGCACGTGCTGTTGACCTTGAAGTTACGGGCAAACCCTAAATAGTATTGTGGCGCGCAGGCTGCTCGGAGGGACCAGTGGCGACCACCTGCAAATAGCCGAGAAGCTGTTTGCGGGTGGATGCAAACGCATACTTTTCTCGGTTCTGTCCGCTTTGGCGCTCACGTTGATGATCTGGCGCGCAGGCCGCATGACGAGCTGGCGGTGGGTGTTGGACGTGAAATGACCACACAACGGCGGCCAACATGCCTTGAAAGCTTCTGTTAATGCAATCTGCAAATCCTTCAGCAGACAATGCGCTGGCGACATCGCATCACTGCCCGAATTACAGGCTGCACGGCGAGCTGGCGGCGGGGGTGGTGCGAGACTCCGCAGCGGCAGTCTCGCGCGAGCTGCTCGAGTGCTACGAGCTCATAGAGCGCCTCGGACGCGGCGCGGTCTTCTACGGCAGCGCGCGCCTCAAGCAAGCGGGTTCTTTGACCTTCTGGGCTCACTGCGAACGCTCTGCATGTGCCGCTATGCGGTCTCTGTCGGCAGCCTCACGCGTTTGAACGCTGCCCGCCATAGATAATTGAACAAGATGATGTCCTCCATGAGAGCCATGGGTGCGATCATCCCCAACCAACGTGATAGACAGGAGAATCTTTGCACATTCAAGCTGCGTCTCAGGCGCGAAGCCGCGCCCTGCACTGACCGGGTTTCATCAGCAATGCAGTGATGAAATCAAATCAATAGGAGATGTCACATCTCCTATTGACATCTCCTATTGGCAGGACTCTCCGCACTGGGACGCAGCACGGGCACTGGGCGCAGAAGTCGGAAAGCTGCTGGGATGCACGACCTGGAGCGGCGGCGGCCCGGGCATGATGGAGGCGGCGACACTGGGTGGGTCGAAGTTGCTTCCTGCATCCTGATGGCCTCCTGGTTCAGGCTGGGGCTGTCTCGAGCTGCTGGATTGTGCGACGGGGAGCGGCGGCAGAGCGGGGGATGATGCGGAAACACCGGGTGAGCACAAGGCTTTCGTTTGCTGTAGCCGTTCTGCAGGCTAATATTTCATCAGCTGGGGGTGCATCATCTTGGCCCCCAAGCATGACGGAGCCAGCAACGCCTTTTCTGAGACAAGCTGCTTCCTGCTTCCTGACCGTCTTCACCTGAGGCTGGGGCTGTTGAGCTGCTGCGGTGCACGACAGAGCGAGCGGCGGCCGGGCATGATTCAGGCGGCACTGCTGGGTGCGCGGTGCCTCCAGCCCTTGGACTCCTTCGTTCAGATAGCACGTGTCCGCGCCCTCTTGTTCTCAAACACCGCCCCCGAACCACGGTGGTGTGACTGTTACAGCGTTGTGACTGCTGCTCACGTCCACTGCAGGGGCGATGGACTCTGGGACGCCGGTGGGCGGCATCAGGATCCAGCGGGAAGCTGGCACCACCGTGAGGACGGCCAGCTACCTGCCGCAGGAGGCAGCGGTCTTCTGCCGCTTCCTCAGCTCCAGAAAGGTGCTGATCCGATTCCGCGTACCCCGCACTCAGACTCGGCAGATGGAAACTGGCACGCTACGCAGAGGCAACTCCTCCATGCAGGTTGGAGAGAGATGCCCAGCGGTTCTAAAAACCCTGGCAGCAAGGCGGCTCGCTAGTGGCGCTGCATCTGCCGACTCGCACCTCGATTGTCAGCACCTGCAGGCTGTGGTGAGAACCCCAGCAAATTCCACAGGTAGCGCTGGTGGATGCGGGGGTTCGGGCGCTGGAAGTGGACCGTACCGCATACATCTTCCTGCCAGGCGGCCTTGGAACCATGGACGAGCTGTTCGAGGTGCAAAATCACTTCAGGTCTTGGTCTTTCGTGCTTGTTTCCACAGATCTCGTTGTTGCGAGCAGTTGTATACAGACGCGCAAGAATCGAAGCGTTGTGCGTTCCAGTGCTGACAGGAGATCATGCCGCTGCAGATGCTGACACTGGTGCAGCTCAAAAAGCTGGGCAGGTGCGATGCCGCAGCAGCTTTCTATTCACGTAGGGTGTGTAGTGTGAGGCAGTCACGTCGGGGGACGTGGTGTGCAATGCTGCTGATTGAGGAGCGCGCAGCAGCGGCACATCATGCCGTCTCTCCCACGCCAGCCAGCCTCGCTCGTGCAAAACACGCAGGTGTCGCTGGTTGCCAGTGTCGCCGGTGCATGCATTGCCTGATGCACTGGGTATCTTGATCATTCTTTGTTCTGATTGTTGTGCGCCTGTGCCGCAGCAAGCTGCCAGTGCCGGTGGTGCTCGTCAACTACGACGGCTTCTATAGCAGCCTGATGGACTTCCTGCGCGCGTGCGACCGCGGCGGCACCGTCGGCGCGGCGGAGCTGCACAACGTGGTCGTCGCTGCGGACAACGAGGAGGTGGGATCACCTGATCAAAACACCGGAAACAATATAATCTCAAAGGGAAACTGGCCGATAGGGAGCCACCTGCATGGTATGAGCAGGGTGTGGTTTCCCCGTGATCATCCGAATGCTCTCCGTAGGTTGTCCAGGCCTCGTACTGTCTGCAAAGCTGCGTTTGACACCCCCGTTTTGATACGTCAGGTGTTGGGCTGCCTGGCGAGGTTCTATGGGCTGCCGTGGGACAAGGCGACGGAGGTGCGCTCGGCGTCGGCGTGGCTGGCGAAGCCCGACGGCTCGCTGATCAGCAACGATAAGGCGGGCCTGGCGCCGCTGCAGCAGGAGTCGTCCGCCGTGCTCGAGGCGGCCGGCATGGACGTCGCCGCAGCGACAGCCGCGGCGTCGTAGCAAGGAGAAATGCGGAGGAGACATGCGGAGTGCCAAGCTGCATGAGTTTTGACGCTGGATGCATTGAAATAAACGGCGGTGGCGAGTGGTGGCGATGTATTACTGCTACCACATTCAGCTGCCAAGTACACAACACTCACCAACTCGCAGATGGACAGCATGTTGACCGATAGGTGCTGACCGACAAATCAGAAATGGCAGTGCAGATCCAGTAAACCTGTATTGTCCTCTCGAGAAGGGACCATGCCTGGAATGCATGAAATTCCCAAAAAAATGAAATTTCCTCGGACCGTGTTTTTTGCAGCCCCGGACGGTCAGCGCTCATGCCATCACGAGCGTTATTTCGCTGATCGCTCAGGAGCCTTTCAAGAGCTGGTCTTGCAGCTTCTTCTGGTAGTTTGATCCTTTCGTCAAGCGTGCTGCGGCGTTGCTGCTGCCCCGTGGGCTGCGGTTGACTCCGTCACCGCATCAAACGGTCGGCGACTTTTCAGTCGTCCCGATATGCTGAGGTAAGGAGCAAAGCTCATCAAAATGTATGAACTGTGATGCTCATACTTCCAAGAAGCATTGTTCCAGCATGTCAGCTTCGCGAAACAGCTGGGCTCGGCCGGTGTGAAGGTGTTGTTCCAAGAGGCCTTGCGATCGGGGCCGTTGCAACAGCAACGCCATCATAAGGTTTAAACGACCCGGATTTACATTTTGGAAGATCGTGCACCGCGAGAAGGGCTTGTTCCACCAGGCCACGGCGCTGCGGCAACGCCGATGCCGATGCCGATGCAGTGATGCAGGGCATGGCATGACAGACAGCGACCTTGGGCAAACATACCAGTGTCTGATCATGTGTTTCCAGACTTGGAGTACGATTACAGCAGTTTGTCGTGGTACTGCAGGTCGTGCGCAGGCTGAGACGGCAAACCCCTCATCTGGGACCGAGTGAACGGCGGTGACAGATCCACCAGCATGGACGACATCGAACGAAAGCTGGCGAGCCGGGCGCAGGGCCCTCGCCCCAGCCACCTGCGGAAAGGTGAGTGCCTCAAGGGACTCCCGCACGAGGCAGCCGCTGGCATGTGCGTCTGATGGGAGATTGCGTCGCCTGGCACCCGCTGTGCAAAGCCGACATGCCACCTACTGTCTGCAGAGTCGCTGCAGAATCGCAGAATTGAAGGCAAGAACCACTGGTCCAAAATCTTGGCCGTCATGCAATTGAGTAGCCGAGCAGCGGACAGGGTGCACTCGCGCCCGCGCTATGGGGAGCCGCGGTGCGCCGTCAGCGGCGGTGCGCCGTCTACCGAATCACCTGCAGCAGCATGCTGTCTCAAGACCAGATGCAGGTGCTGATCGTATTATCTGCCGTATTGCAGTGCCTGAAGAGCCCCATAGTGCCGTCGACGGCGGCAGCGGCGTCAGGGTGGTGGAGGAGGAAACCCCGTCACGGCCAGAGTCCCCGGCCCAGGCGGCCTACCACCAGGTCGGTGCACACCTCCACATTTCAAACACACTGAATCTGGACTGTGCTTCCTCGATGTGTAAACATAGAGGTACATCAGCACAGTGCATCATAGCTCCCGTCCACCGCTGCAGCATCGAGAGTCACACACCCTTCACCCTGCACCTTTTGCGCCCCTGCGCTTTGCGTGCCTCGCTATCCGCCAAGGTCTGACACATGTCACAGGTGCACCTCGCGTCAGACATCGAGGCTCGTCTGGAAGCGGCACGCAGAAGGAGCGTTGCAGAGCTCAGGAACTTCCACGAGCGGTGGTCCTCGGCAGGCACCATGCCGGGCGAGGAAGGCGCAGCAAGCAGCCCAGGAAACGGTGGTGGAACAGCGCCTACAGACCAGGTGAGTGAGCGGTTCAGGTGTCATTTGATCTCACTGGGATGCCAGTCAATTCATCTTATCAAGACCGTGCCAGCGCTCCGAGCAGTACAGAATGCTGGCTACGTGCACTACTGGCGTTGATGAAACGGAGGTTTTGCGACCTTGCTGCAGTTCCTCGTTGACTGAAGTGCTTGCCGTGATCAATGAACAGGCCCGCTTCGAGTCAGATGTGGAGGATCGCCTGGAAGCCGCTCGTAAAAGCATCGCAGAGCTACGAATGTACCACAAGCGGCGGTCGTCAGCGGTGGGTGCGTCCCGAGGCGGCGACGGAGGGGGCGCCAGAGCCAACGCACTGGGCGGACCCGAGCGTGGCGAGGTCGGCCAGCGGGATACAGCGCACACGGACCCGGTGAGCGAGCGCCCAAGATCAGAACGACATGGCTACGGTAGAGGTTTATGCTGGGAATGTTGAGGCAGCATCGGGAAACAAATGCGGCACATCCAGCTTGACGGTCACTGCGGACATGGGGACAGCCGTCAGCAGCAGTCGCGACGCGTCCTGCACGCAGCAGGTGGCGCCGGCACAAAGGAACTCATGTTAAACAAGTTGCAAACAAAGGTGCTTCTGACATGCTGCAGGGAGCGGCTGGCGGCGTGAGCACCGCCGCGGTCCACGCGGAGCTGGCGGCAATTCAGGCAGATCACCAGCGGCTGCGCGCCGCCATGATGCAGAACCTGTGCGCCTTCTGGTGCCTGAAGTTTGCCTCACCATCAGGCGCTCACACCTTGCAACTCCTGCACGACTGACCCTGCGGTCATTTCATGAGGACTTGCTATCAGCAATGTTGGTGACCAGGTTGCGAAACCAGCAGAAGTCATATGACACTGTCCACCCGGGTCTGCAGGCCTGTGGTGCTAGTCCCGCGGTCCGAGCGGTCCGAATCATCTGGCGGCGTCAGCCCCGCAGCGGCGGAATCCCGCGATGCGCCAGCAAGGCCCAGTGAGTCGCCCGCTGGCAGATACTGAAGCGCATATTCTTGGGCTGTGAATGCGATGTTTGCCTTTCGGACCCAAAGGCTGACCGCAGCCATCCAAGGACTGGCATGTCCCTGGGGCTAGCTGCTGCCTCCGCCTCGCCAGCTGCTCATGTGTGGGACTCTGATGTGGATGGTGACTGCGTATGGCAGTAGATCAAGCCGAAACACTGCCTCAAGCTGGTCTGCATGTCTTCTTGAGGATAGAGCAGGTTACGGACGTCGAGAATGCCAGCGTCACAAGATTCCACTGACTGTGCACCGTGTGACTGGCTGCAGGCAGCGCCAGTCCGCGAAAGCCGCATCGGGTTTCCTACATCGAGCCGGGAACTGGCGACGGGCAGCGCAGCAGCAACAGCAGCGCGCCTGTTCACAGCAGTGCGCCAGTGCAGCAGGGGGAGGCCGGCGGCCACCGGAGCGGCGTTGTCTCATCGCAGCCACCGCCGCCGTTTGCCCGGCCGCTGGGGCAGTACCCTCCGCCAGCGCCGGCACCTCGCAGGTGCGTCGCACTACGGTTCGATGCTGATGAGAACCCGAAGCCAAGCATTGTTCTGAATGCTTCTAGCATGACGGAAGCGGCTTTGTTACGGAGTCGAGCTGTTGCTCATCATAGCTTTCACAAGAAGCGAGATAGCGCAATGGCAGATGCCCAAAGCACATGCAGTCACATAGCCGCCGGAACTGCCAGTAGAACACGGCCTTGCATTCCGCTGCCGCAGGCCGTCTCAGGGCGGGCAGCGCCGGTCGTCCGTCGTCCGTCCCGCAATGCCGTCGTCCATCGCGGAGCACGATGCCGGCCCCGAAGCCGGCGACGCCTCCGGAGCAGAAACTCCCAGCAGCGTGCCGGCGACGCCCTACAAGGAGACGCGCGTTCCGCTCAACGTGGTTTCCGGCAACCTGCCAGGCTTGATCGTGGCGCCGGACCTTCAGTACATCGACTTCCGGGTGCCAAATGAGGCTAGTCCCTTCAAAACCCTGAAAGCCACAGCTGGCAGCAGCTCACATGCAGCCCTGAGAGATGCGCCGCAGATGACTCTATCGACGCACTTTCTGGGCCCTCCAGTGCTTTGGCCGGATTGGGCGTCACAGAATGAATCTGATTTCCTGCTAATTGGCGCAAGTGTGTGGCGCACGGCACCAGGCGTCCTGACATCCGTCTGTCCTGTACAAGTTGCACCAAGGGAGCAATTGATATTGGGCTTTCCCATGTGTGTGCAGGAACCAGAGTACATTGAAACACAAGCAATCCCGTGGAATATGGAATACGACGCGAGCGTCGGTGCGTGTCCGGTTGGGCAAGAGCCTTGCAATATCGACGGCGCATGAAATAATGATTGCTGTTTCAGACATGTGCACCCGTCGCACTTCTGGTCACCGAAGCGACTGGAATCATTGCAGCTGCTGCTGCGCCACCGTCACCAGCCCTATTCTCCTTGCCCTGGCTGTACTCCTGCCGACCAGACTGATGGGCCCGCACCCTGGCAGCTGTCACCATTTGCCGTGCCCCTGTCTGGTCAGGCCCGCTGCAGCTGTTCATGCACGTCCGTTGCAGACCAGGAGGTGAAGCACTCTGAGTTCCTTTTGGTGCGTCCGCAGAGGGGTACGGGCCCTACGAGCCAGGCGCCGGCGACCTGGCCATGGCGCTCGCGCGACTGGAGGCGCAGGAAGCCGAGCTGCGCCACATGCTGCTGCAGCGGCAGGTGCGCAAAATACCGAGTCTCTTCACATATTTTTTATGATTTCTACTGTACCGGTATTTCTGCTGTTGGCTGGAAGCGCAGAAAGCCGAGCTGCACCACGTGGTGCTGCAGCGGCAGGTGCGCAAAACGACAACAGCAACAACTCGCTTGCGTTTCGAAAAGTGTCTCCCGGCTGGAGGCGCAGGAAGCCGAGCTGCGGCAACTGCTGCTGCAGCGGCAGGTGCGCACAACGCGAAATCTGTAGCCCTTTCCCGTTTCAGTGTGTGCTGTTAAAGTACCGTGTCTTGGCTGGATGCGCAGGAAGCCGAAGTGCGGCACCTGCTCCTGCAGCGGCAGCAGGTGGAAGCGCGAACATTTATACGCCGTTTCTGCTTCGGAGCTTCTTCTCTTGCCATTATGATCTTCCATTCAACATCAATTGGACCAGCAGGACATCGAAGCTAGTGCTGCAAATGAAGTCAGCCGGGAACTGAGGCAAGAGATGTGATGGTATATGGCTCTTGCTGTGAGATCGAAGGCACATGACGATGTCGGTTCCTCCATGTGTAGGTAGCAGGCGGCAGTGGCAGCAGCAGCAGCAACGCCACCTCATCTAGCATCAACCCTTCCAGTGGTGAGCCCAAAACTCCGCCCCAATCTCGCTCCGCACATCAATGCTCACCGGGGCAGCGATGGAATTGATGTCTCCCAATTTTGGCCGTCGCTGTCAAGCCACTCTGCGCACCCTACAGCCAACGTTGTGACTGCTCCACAGCACCGGCCGTTGACCGCTGCTGTTTCTGCTACACAGGTTTATCTGAGGCGCGTCAGCCGCCGTGGCGGCCGCCGGGGCTGGCAACAGTCCCGACGGCCGGGGGCACCCCTTCTTCTGCAGAAGAGAGCGCCGTCGCCCGCAGCCGCCAGGGTTCCAGCGTCGGCTCTGGCCTCAGCAAGGACGCCGCCGCGGCCCAAAAGCCGAAGAGCAAGGAGGTACGTCACAAAATATACCTGTTTTCTCATACAAGAGAGGGAGAGAAGCACATAGTGGTGTGGCATGACAAATTGGGAGTGTTGCGCCCATGTTAGTCCCAGTCACTGTTTCTGCAAAGTTGCTTTTTCTGTCGAAGGCGATGGATGCACGGCTTCAATGGGACATCATTAGCTCTGGTCATCCGAAGTCTCTGCCACGAACTGGCTCCTGGACTGATATTTTCATGTTACCCGCAGGAACGACCAATGGGGCCGCAGTACTTCAAGTCGCAGAAGCGGGAATCCGAGGACATCGAATACACAGCGCCGAGCATGAGCGGCGACGCACCCCGCCCGCACCCTAAACACAAGACGGTCCAGAAACAGGCAAGGCGCCTGTGTTGCAGACGCTGCCAATGGATGAGCTGTACTCCTGCAGAAGAAGGTGCACGACCTGACTGCCGCTTGCGCATGTGCTGCACGTTTCGCACCAACACGGGCCTCCTTTCTGATGTGAGCGATCATGGGTGCAGGAGCCCCGCAGCCACAGCGAGATCAGCTCAGAGACAGCCGGACGCCAGTCGCGCAATGCCGGCAGCGTCCAAAGCTCAGCGGCGGCAACCAGGGTGTCGCAAGCGCCGTCGGCGCAGCACAGTCAAAAGCCGTCGTCCGCTGCAGAACCGTCCCGCAGCGCTGCCAGCAGCAGCGTGGCAGCGCCTGCAGCTGCAGCATCCGGAACATCAGATGCGGTGCGTCGTGAACATATTGAAACCGTTGCAGATCCTGTCTCATATGACATGCTACCGTCAGGTGCTTGCGCCGGAATATGTTCCTATCATTCGCATTGGCGCCTCCGTGGAGACAGAGCGGGACCGCGAAGGAGATTTGGAAGGATGAGGGTTTCGAAGCATCATGCCCGGGGTATGTTCCCTTGACAGACGCATCCTCCCGTGCTCTGTGCAGGATGACGAATGGACGGGAAACGCCGTGTCGCGAAAGCCGCCGCCAGCCAAGTCTGTCGTCAATGGCCACGTGTTGCGCCCAAAGAAAGGTCTGCAACCCTGTTCATCACGAGGTCTCGCCAGTATCACAACTGCGCCCATAGCAACTTCAGCCTTGCTGATGGATGGATGTGCTGCGGCAAGGACTTCATCCGTTTAGCTGTTGCACGATTGTTGATTCATGCGTCACCTGCGACAGGCCTGCGTAACGGCAGCGCGACAGCTGCGCAACGAACACGCACGCACGAAAGTCCCATTTCCTCCTGGCTGCTGCAGCACCCGTGAATGGATTTGCCTCGGCAGCTTCGCTGAGCCCATGCCTGAAGTCATTTCGTTTCATGAAACCTGCAGTGCCGGACGTGGCGCCGCCCAAGTCATTCACGGCGCACCCGGCATGGCGCAAGCCTGTCACCGATGCGGACATCGCCACAGCGATCACCTTCACTCATGCGGGCCCGGCCAAGGTGCGGCAGCGTGCCTCTCTCGTGAGAACGCCTTGAATCAGACAGCGTGCTCCACTGTGGCGGTTGCAAGTCAGGATCATCGAGAGCTGCGGCAGTGGGTTTAGGGTTTACCACAGGCCAGGCGGCACAAACTCGTCCAATCGAGAGGCTCAACCCAAGGGTGTCGTGCATCTGCGTCTGCACCTGAATACGCTCGGCATTTTGACAGCATGACGAAACGCACTCACATCACAAGTCTCATGCCTGCAGGTGCCAGCACGGCCGGCGCATATCAATATCTGGGGCTGCCTGCTGTTTGCGGCGTGGGTGGCGTCCTTTGGCGTCTACATCGCCGTGCGCGCCGCCAAAACCATCGACCGCCACTCCAACATCTTCGCCTACCAGGTGCCTTGCTGTGAAGCTCATGGACAAACGTATGCTTTACTGTCCCAGCAGTACGGGTATTGCACCAAGAAGACGTTCCGAACAAGAATAGAAACACGTGGCCTTCATGCATTTTGCGTGTTGAGCCAGATAGTGCGTGCAGTGCACACAACCATGCGGCATCCTGCTTGCGAAACGATGCTGTGACGGTCCCCCGCCCAGCATGATCTCAAGCTGCATGATGGAAGCAAGACTACTCTTGATTTTACAAAGGTTTCCGGCATCGTGTTCCAATCCACAGGTCATCATCCTGATCGTCGAGGCAGTGGGCGGCCTAGTGACCGGGCAGCAGGGCATAGCGCTGCTGGTGCGGCTGACCAGCAGCGCCACGCAAAAGGAGAAGGAGGCGGCGGATGCTGCGGAGCTCGTAGCGTCCGGTAAGGTGGGGTCCCTCAAAACCCCACATCAGGTTGACTCTCTGGTGCAAACATGTCGATGTCAGTTTCGCTGCCTGCCGTCAGCAATGCAGCGCGCGGGCCTGTGCTGTGGTTGGTGCCCAGTTCCTGCGGTTGGATGCAGCAGTACAGAATGATACAAAGCACGTTTGCACGTTGCCTGCAGTCGCGTGCCCGGCTGGCTCGGCCGCCGCTGGACCTGCCGTACGCGTTGGCCCCGGCGCCGTCGTCCGCCGCCTCTGCTGCGACGGCGGCCTCATCATCCGAGCCCGCCGTGACTGCCCGCAACACCTCCGCCTTCTCCATCGTGCCGCCGCCCAGCGTCGCGGCAAGGACGGGTGGGTTCAAAACCAAAGAGCTTTGTGAGGAGGTGGACGGAACCCCATCGACACCTGTCGTCGGCTGCTGCCAGCCGCTGCCAACGGCCGCCTGACTCCTTCCCTACTGGTCTGCAGCCTCCTAGGTCGTCTTGTAGTTTTGTGTCCAAGGCGCAGACTATTTAGCTCAAGAGACACAGTTTGTCCAGGAGAGACGGAAGGAAATCAGCAATATAATAGTCTACCGTCTGCTGCGCAGCGCGCATCACGTACGGCAGCAGCAGCCTGGCCAAGATCATGGCGCGGCTGCTGGGCAGCCGCTCAACACGCGGCTCCGCCGACAGCTGCCGCTCTAGCCTGGACGCGCGGCCCGCCGCTGCGGCCGCCGCTCCCGCCGCCGCCGCCGCTCTGGCCGCTGCCGCTGCCGTTCCCATCGACAATGGCGCCGCCCAAGGAGGCACGTCTGCAGTAGACGGGGCAGTGAGACCCGCTTCTGGCGCTGCCTCCGTCAGCGATGCGCGGGAGCAGGCTGCTGATGCGGCGTCGGCGCCCAGTGAAATGGCGGCGTCCAAAGCGTCGACGGAAGACGATGCCGCGCTCTCCGGCACGCTGCCAAAGGCGAGGCACCCCGAGGAGGAGGGCCCCGCTCTGGCGCCGGCGGCGCCGCCGCCGGGTGCCGGCGAGGCGCCGCTGTCGGCGGTTGCGCGCCAGGAGCTCGCGGCGGCTGCGGGGGCGACGGCGCAAAAGTCGCGGAACGGTACCACTGCGGCGGAAGCGGGAAGCAGCGGCCTGCGCCGGCGGCCCTCGTCGCCCGAGGATGCTGCGGCGCCGGACGCTGGCGAGGGCAGCGTGGACAACGGCGCAGCCGACGGCAACACCGCAGCGGCAGGCGCACCCAGGTCAGTGGAGCAAATGATTGAGGCCAGCCACAAGCTGAGCAACATCGACGTGGCTGCAACCAGCGCAGCGGGCGCTGCCGGCGAGGCTGCCTCAGAGATAGCACCGACCACAGACCCATATGTAGTCTCCGATGACCCCTTCGCCGCCACGCTCGGCAAGGGAAGCAGCCCACTGTCCCCTGCGGCCGCGCCTTCAGCTGCCGGCAACACTGGAGACGTTCCCGCAGCTGCCGCAGCGCCCACTACCAAGCCCCAGGAGTCGGAGGCGGCCACAGCCGCCGCCACAGATGCGGCCCAGCCTGCTGAGGATGCGCTGTCTACGATCCCGCTGCCGCCGGCGCTGCCATTCTACCGGGACCAGGCCGATGCTCCTATGCTGGCGGGCGCCACTGCGCGCGTCTCAACCCGCGTTCACGCGCGGGAGAAGGCGCTCAAACATGCCTACCACGTCCAGGCAAGGCTGTTACGGATTCGTGCTTGAACTCTGCAGTGATTTCTTTTTCGCTGGTTCGTCACATCTTCGTCCTCTGTGGAACATACACTTCTGATTGGCAGCAGCCATCCTGTGTTCTATGAGTCGTCCTGTTCGTTTGGCAAGGCTGGGGCTGCAACTGGCATGCTGCCGGATCTGAAAGTCATGTGACATTTCCCCAGGTGCTGGTATGAACCGCCTGAGGTGCGCCTGAGGGCCCAGCTCTCGCTGCGGCACCTCAACTATTCCATGTTCCGTTGCCATGCTAGAGTCGGATGTCTCAACGAACATATGGCGACCTTTCTGTATGGTTCCTCAGGTGCTGGTGTGGGCGCCACCAGAGGTGCACCTGGGCGCCATTGAACTGACGCTGCGGCACCTGACGTCGGCGCCGCTGCCGCCCGGCTGCACCCGCGCCATCTACGTTGTCGACAGCTACAGGTGAGGAGACCCATCGGACTGCCTGGCCGCAACTGCCTTCGACACTCAGACGTGTTCCTGCCGTTCCGGCTGCCCATGCTTGGCACTGTTGGAGCGCTCGCCCCCATGGCATGTCAGCCCTTGGCACCAGTGCAGTCAACCATCCGATTGCGCAGAAGATTACGACTTTGAACCCTGCGGCAGGTCCCCGGAGCGCACGCAGTCCATAATGGAGCAGGGCTACGAGGGCGTGGCCTACATTCCCACCCTGGAGCAAGGGCGTCCAGTGGACGACCTGGGCAAGGCGGCCTGCCTGAACCGCGCGCTGCGGCGGCTGTACCCGAATGATGCCGCACCCATCTCAGGTGCGTCCAAGTAGTCAAGCAGCCTCAGATCGCACTTTTGGATGTGAAATTTGTTTGTTTGACCGCGCCCTGCGGCGGCTGTACACCGTTGAGACCGCACCCACCTCAGGTGGAGGACGAGACAGTGCACCTTGCTGGACGCTGCAGCTGCACCTTGACCACTCCGCCCCAGCCAACAAAACACATCACCGAAAGCACACCTGAATGTGTCGCTGCCGTCCAGTTCACATTGCCCTCATCGCCGCAGCGGCGGATCTGGTCACAGTGTGTGACGGTGGCTAGCACTGCACTCGCAAACCACAACACTCACAATCACTGAGCTGGTGTCCACTTGGAGCAGTGGTGGGCCCGGCGGCAGTGTTCAATGGCGGGCAGCAGTGCAGGTCATTCACGGCACGTGATGTTGTGCACATCGCTGTCAAATACCTCAAATGCAATCTTGTTGCAGCGGCGGACCTGGTCGCAGTATTCGATGGCGGGCAGCACTGTAAGCCGCAGTTCTTCGAGGCGGCGCTGCCGGCGCTGGCCGCACCAGGTGTGGCGCTGGTGGCAACGGCACCGGCATTTTCCGGCATCCCCGACGCCGCCGACGTATTCGACTTGGTGCGCGCTTCTGAAGCAGTAATGTCCGTTGGGCAATATCATCAAGAACATGTGGTCAAATGATCCAGCCTACGCAGTGGACTGCACGACACGGCGCGCAATTGTCAATAGGGCCTCTGCAGGTAGTAAAATTACCAACTGGCGTGACATCTCTGCTGGTCATTCCTGCACGTAGCTGGGGACAACACGGACTCCGTCATCGAACATTCCAACAGCAATCCAATCTGCCCATGTTTCCGTTTGCCGCAGGCCCAGCGGATGCAGCGATAGCTGCGCACCGACGGTGCACGGCCTCCAGCAGCTGAAGTATTATGACGATCATCAATGTTGAACATTCCGTGAATCCCCCGCGAATTCCCTCGCTGCAGGTCCAGCGGGCGCAGCGGCTTTGGGCCCAATGCGCACAGGGGACTGAGCCTGGCCTGGGTCTGGGACTGCCGCTGGGGAAAACATTAGTCAGTGTTTGAGCGCTGAATGCGTTTTCCTGCTGCAGGGCCAGCGGGCGCAGCGGCTGCGCGTCAACGGCGCCCAGGGGCTGGGCCTGACATGGTCGTGGGACAGCGGCTTTGTGGTGTCAGCGGCGGCGCTGCGCGCGGCGCGCTGGCTGCCGACGCACACGGAGGCGATGGGGGCCGCCCTCGGCAAGGAGCTGCGAGTGAGTGCTCTCGCGACCTGGGCAGCATAATGTCACATAATGCCATGATCAGGCTGTGGATGCTGGCGCACAGCAGCATGGGGCCCGCCCTTGGCAGGGAGGTGCGGCCTTGAATGTGCTGCCAGCTAGTTCGGCCCTGTTGCAATGAAAGTCAAAAGGCATTCAGGTGCGCAGGAAGGGAAGCGAACCTGGGCGTAGACTCCGGACGCAACTTGGCCGTAGGCACAAGACAAGGCGTTGACGCTCATTTGAAGAGGCGCTGGCGCCGCTCCCCACAGTCGCCGCCACGATAACTGGACACGAAAATGCGTAGACCAGCGTGGCTGCACACATCGCAGACACAAGACAAGGCGTCGGCGTTCATCGAGGAGGCGCTGGCGCCGCGCCATGCGCCCGGCAACCTGCCCCGCGCGTATGCCGCAGCCACGGCGGCGGCGGCGGGGCAGTTCCAGATGCTGTTCAGGGGGCACGGCGCCGGCCACGAGGGCGACGTCCCACGCCCGCGGCTGCGCCACAGGTATGCCGTCACCGGTTGCGCTGGTGCCACACATGCTGGTGTCTGAAATGCCACTAAACGACCGATGCCGATCCTCCTTGAGTCAGTACCCTCCTCCATCGATGGGACCCCTGATGAGAAGTGTGCATGTCGCTACCCGAATTCGGCTCGACAGAAGCCCTGGAATTCTACCTTCTCCTCTGGCAGTCCGCTGCACAACACGCGTGTAGGCGATGACGCGAAAGTGGACGGAAATTCTTTGGTGGGCGGTGTCACCATGATGATGGAAAGGAATTCCCGATGACGTCTGCTTAGATGGACATTTGCTTGCAGGCTGCTGTACAAAGGGCAGGCTGTCATCCAGCTGTGGGCGGCCCTGATTGGCTGACAGAAAGCCAAGGAAAACAGAAGTCCTGAGGGAGATTCTCTATGCTTGCAGGCTGCTGTAACAACATGCAGGCGTTTAGCCAGCTGTGGGCGGCGGCCTCCTTCTCGGTGTGGCTGACGGTTTGACCATCGGACTGTAAACAGAACGACCAAAACGTGCATCCCTTCCTCGCAGGCTGCTGTACAACGTGCAGGCCGTCAGCCAGCTGTGGGCGGCGGCCTCCTTCCTGGTGTGGCTGGCAGTGCCGCTGGTTCAGGTGCTGGTGGGCGTCTTCCCCTGGCGCGTCAACCGCTGGTTTGGCATTACGGCCACCGTCTACTATGGCGTTCTGACGCCGCTGCTGTTCCAGGCAAGTGCCTCAAGTCCGGCTACTCGGAGGCTCGAAATATCTTGCTCTAGAACATCTCCCCTGTCGACCGCTGGTCCGGCGTCACGGCCACCATCTACTATGGCGTGCTGACGCCGCTGCTGTTCCAGGCAAATGTTTCATGGCAGGTATGCTCTTTGCGCTGAGCCGTGCTCGCCTCCCGCGTCAACCGCTAGTTCGGCGTCACCACCACCAGTTACTACGGAGTTGTGATGCCGCTCTTGTTCCAGGCAAGCACATGTCTGAATGAATAGCTCACCAGGCAACCCTAAAATGCGCGATTTCCGCAAGATGTCGAACGGGTCAAATGCTGGTTTGACATTACTACCTCCGTCTTCCATGGTGTTCTGACGCTGCTGCTGTTCCAGGCAAGTATCTAAGGACGATAAATCCAGAAACTACCAGTCAGGTTCCTGGTGGGTGCCAACCGCTGGTTCGGCATGACGGCCGCTGTTTTTAGACATGACGTGCTGGCAGCTCTGCTGTAGGCCTGTTGCAGGCAGAGATAGGCAATCAGAAGACACAGCCGGCTCGAATGCTGCTCACAGCGGTTACACCTGCATACAGCCGCAGAAAAAACAATGGCTGCCTGGGCGAGGGCTGACATAATCCTCAAATGACGGCTCTCCAGGGCAGCTGCCCTCTTGTCGAAGTTTGCCAGACCCTGCTCAAGCCAGCCCGTTATTAAAGCTTCGTATGCGTCCTGGCTGCCGCGGCATCAGCAGCTCACTCTGATCGGCCCTGAACTGAGGCCCATCTTCAGCCTCAACTGACAGCGCACTCAGGGTTAGCGCCACATCTCGTCATGTCCCTTGTTTCATGCAGAGCTACCGCGCGGGCAACCAGGGGGCGTTGTGGCACGACCTGACGGTTGCAGGTGCCCCGGCGGGACGCGTTTTGCTAGAGAACCTAACTTTGTTCTGACATTTTGCTTGCAGAGCTACCGCACGGTCAATCGGCGCGCGCTGTGGCACGGCCTGACAGCCAACAACGCTTTGGCAGGGCGGTTTTTGACCGCGGCCGCCGCGGCAGCACTGTGGGGCCGGCGCGACGCCCGCGCCGGCGCCGCCGCCCGGCGCATGGCTGCCGCTGCGGCAAACCGCGCCGCTCAAGAGTGCGCACGGTATCCTTATCCGTGTCTGATTCTTGTAGAGAGGGAGAGTGCACTTCTTGCGTATTCGAGCTGGATGTAAGCGCTGATGCCAGAAGCAGCGCCGGTCGAAGGTGTACTGAGCGAATGCACCTCATCTTTCAACTCAGCGGCTCATGTCAGCTGGCGATGAGCCGTGGACATGTAGGTGCTGACACACTGCCTCTCCTATTTTGCAGCAAGAAAGTGGCGCATCAGGCCGCCCGGCTGCGCAAGCGGGAACACCGGGCAGCGGAAGCCGCTGCCAAGAAGAGCCACGAGTCGGCGCCGGCGTGGCGCAAGGCTTTCCCAAAGCGGCTGACGCGCGACTTCCGAGCCGCGGCCGAGGGGGAGGCGGGCGGCTGGGGGGACGCTGAGGCCGGGGCGGCGGCGGCCGCCGCCGAAGCGGTGGTGACGCCAATGTACGCCTGTACACACTATCTGCTTATCTCGCTGATTGCCCGCATAGCTGGCCCTTCAAAATGAGGACGCACAACGAGGCGGCAGCGCTGCACTAAGTTGGTCATTACCTTGCAAAACTATCGATGCAACACCGTGTCACAGTCCCTGTGGAGCATGGCCTTCAAATGAGAAGGTTCTGTGCGCGGCTCCGATTGACGCGGCGCCTCAATCTGCACCCTCACGGCCGGGCAGCAATCGAGTGTATACTCTGACAGACACACTTAGGCATCTGCATACTTCAAGTAATTACTTGATTCCATCCCGTGACGCTGTCCCGCCACGGCTGCAGTGGTGGCAGAAATCGACAGACTGGCGGCGGAGCCGCAGCCAGGACACGGGCACAGCTCTTCAGGGCTATTCATCTCTGGTTTTTTTGTTTCACAGGACTCCCACGACTGCGGCGGTGGTGGCGGACAATGACACGCTGACGGCGGGGCCGCAGTCGGGGCGTGAACAGCCTGAGGACTTTGTGGCGCTGGCTCCAACCAAGCCGAGCCTGCTGGCCTATGTGCGTTCCATCTTCTTGTGTCCCGCAGTCCAAAGTCACCACAAATTACACGTATCACTGGAATGAGAAGCTGT
>JAABUW010000603.1_pt1 | contig 68883 bp, 16 predicted proteins | sample 5560081 | NCBI WGS metagenome assembly JAABUW01 (sample SAMN10711882, study PRJNA513363) | rock metagenome | isolation source: Antarctica rocks | place: Antarctica: Victoria Land, Knobhead sud | reverse complement strand
ACATTGAATATTGGGCTCACAGCAAACACATGAGCGTGGCACATCTATGCGCAGGATACCCAAAGCTCATACGCAACACAGCACGATATTTGGTGGATCGCGGCGCGGAGTGCAATGCCACGATTAGGAAGCTTGCTGCTACCGACGAGGACATACGGGGCATGGTTTCGAAAATATCGGATGATGACGAAGGAACTGGCTATGGATTAAGAAACGACTACAAGCGCTGCCATGTATTCGATACCGAACGATCAGACAGCGGGTCCTACAGCGGAGAGGAAAGCAGTGCCTTTGAGGACGGTGATGATGATGATGAAGGCTGTGAGACCGAGAATGGAGAAGTAGACCAAGGGGGGCGATAACGGCGACCACGACTGCCCACATACCAACGAAACGACAGACTGAATGTCCAACATCACGAGCCCCAAAACTGCGTGCAATGTCGCGCAGAAACTGCATCTAGCCAAGAGCACCACTTAGGGTAGAGCCGTCGTGAGTAGATCCTCTCGAGGCGCAACTTTACAGCAGCTTCTAAGTAAGCACTGCTGACAGAGGCTTGACATACTGCTGACAGAGGCTTGGCATACCATGTCTAAGAGTTGGGGCAATTAACAAATGGTTTTCTTGATAGGGTATCCCCTGAGCCAGCCGGGTCAGCCGTGTCAGCGAGCTACCCTCATGGTGATGATCCGGAACTGAGTCTAGATTCTTCTACAGGCAAATCCATGCAAAGACTCCATGAAGTTCCTCTTGAACTGGGCTTGATACGAGATTCTAGGGGTTTCAAATGCGACCAAGCAGCAAATGGCACAGCTTAGGATGCTTAAGGTACTCCTTGCATGCACTCAAATGGTAGATGCCTTCGGACAATATGACACAAAACTACACGAGATACTTCAATAGCGTGCCTGGGTCTCCGGGCTCCCCATCTTTGAGAGACATAAAGTAGACGTCCGTAACCATGGCTCTGCATCCTCCGACCTACCACAATCTCACAGTCTCGGACGGCACGAACCTTGCCTACGCCGAAGCTGGATCTGGTTCCGATCCCCTTCTCCTCCTCTTGCACGGTTTCCCCTCCTCCAGCAACCAATTCCGCAACCTCATCTGCCTCCTCTCCCCAGCCCACCACATCCTCGCCCCGGATCTCCCTGGCTTCAGCCTCACCACCTCCCCGACTAACTACAACTTCACCTTTGCCAACCTCGCCCAGACCATCAGCCTCTTCCTCGCCGCCCTTCACATCACCCGCTACGCCGTCTACATCTTCGACTACGGCGCCCCCGTCGCCTTCCGCCTCGCCCTGGAATCCCCAGCGAGCCTCACCGCAATCATATCCCAGAAACGGAAACGCCTACGTCGAAGGCTTCGGCCACCCCTTCTGGGACCCCATCATGGCGCTCTGGGCCCACAACACCGCCACAATCGCAAAATCCTAGCAGACGCATACCTGATCCTCGCCGGCACGAAACTCCAATACGAAGCCGGAGTCCCCGCACCGGACCACCCGCTCATCGATCCCGCGGCGTACACCTGCAGAACGTCAGGTCGCCGGAGAAGCAGGCGGTGCAGCTGGACTTGCTGTACGATTACCGGATGAATCTCGATCTGTATCCGGCGTTCCACGCGTACTTGCGAGAGAGCCAGGTTCCGCTGTTGGCGGTCTGGGGCAAAGGGGATCCGGCGTTTGTCCCACCGGGTGCGAGGGCTTTTAGGAAAGATTTGAAGGATGCGAGGGTTGCGTTTGTGAATGCGGGACATTTTGCGCTGGAGACGATCGGGGGGGGGGGAGATTGCTGATGCTGTGAGGGGGTTTTGGGGGATGTTGGGCATGGAGATCTTGATCGTGGAAGACTAGGACTTCAGGCCCTATGTCTTGGAGTATGCAAGAGTGGTGTGGGTATTAGTATGGTCGTGCGCGGAACGTTGCCGCGTAGGATGAGTTTTGTGACGTTTTGGTGATGTTGAGTGGATCATAGCATAGTTCGATCTTTCGCTTGCACTTCATAGCCTCACAAGCGTGCGGGTAAAGACAGTGGAAGGAAGCAAGATAAAATTTCCCTATTCCTCTTCCGTACGGAGATGTTTGTTCGCCGTTGCCTTTCGAGTTGACTGTAGATACCTTCAGAGGAGACCCACAGCCTCTATCAATTATCGGTCTTTGAATCAGTCTTCATGCACTTCCTCTTGACTGTTGTATACCTTGGGCATCCGGCACAAGAGCATTCTGAGAGTCACAGCAATATACCGTTAGGCACCACAAGGGCGTGTCACAGAGCGCCTTGTCGGTATGTAATCAGCATGAGCTTGCTCACTTTGGCTCTGGCGACGTCGTGTCTCTGATGAGAGTGCTTAGTGATACACCATGAGCCTCGATGTACTGGACGAAACGTTCTGATTGGCAGGTCGTAGTCCTCCGTCGCTTTCCAACGTTTGGTGATAGTCAGACGCTGGCATCTGAATCACAAAGCAGTCAATGCGCATCAGAAGCTGAATGGGAAAAGATCGACAGCCGTTGAATGGTTCAGTCGACGAGTTTGTCATCCGATATTTCCTGGGAGATGAATCTTCTTTGATTGGATATCCTTCCGTAAGTCAAGTCTCTTGAGTCCACTTGTTTTTCCTGCTACGAGACGAGGGCGAAACCGGCAGTGCTGAGCCAGTAAGCGTTCCAGGGGCCCGACTATTCGGGATAATCGAAGCAGAAGCTGACAAGTCCCACCGTTAACCTCCCCATAGTCAGAACCAGCCCATCGCTGCCATAGATCTCAACCTGGCCTCCAGTGACCGCAGTCGACGGTTTCTCATAAGTCCTGTAATACATGCAGGCCGTGTTCAGCGTCTGCGCCATTGTCCACACATCGAACCATCGGCCCTCCGCCGGTCTTTCCGTTGCCGTGTTTACGCTGATATAGCATTTCCCGGAGACGGATGTCTTGGGAACATGGAAGATGTCGGGTTGTCCACCACGGTGGAAGAGACCGAGGTTGGTGTCCATGTAGAATCCTTCGAGGAGGGCTTACGCACAGTCCCAGGGTGCTGCGTTTTGGGAGGGGAGGAAGGATAGCCTTTTGTTGCATTCGTAGCGATTGACTCGGGTTAGACTACGTATCGAGTGGGCGGATGTGACACTGCTGACTGTGGCGTAGACTAGAAAGGATACAATCGAAAGAGTCCTCATGATGATAGCTTTGGTGTCCAACAATCCACTTGAGCCGTTCTGGGACCATAAATAGATCCCGAATATATATATCGGCCGTGTACGCGCTCAAGCGCCAGGATTCCGATCGATGCATATCGCCAACTGACAGTTGTGCGACGGGCTATGCGTTCAGCTCAGCCTTGCCTCTATTGACACGACAGAGTCTTTTGGCGAGCCGTCCAACTCTCCATGCTGTCTTGGAAAGCAGAGTCTTTGGTTGTTACAACCTAGTCGCATAGTATTCCCGATTAGGGAAGGCTCCGAGTGCTTCATGGAATAATCAATCAACCAATCATCACCGTCACCTCGACTTGCCAAGATGCCAGGATCGATGGCCAATCAAGACATTCCATTTTGTTGCTTTTGGGCCAACGGAGCATGTGGTAACATCGTTCTGTTGCGAAGACGTTACGTTGCGTCCGTCCACGAGCAACAATGGACTGGCCATCGTGGACGTTGCCGTCAACCGACGGCGCTTTAGAAAAGATGCGATATTCCGACAGCCCTCGGAATGCGACAGCCGCGCGAGCATGTCGAGTCTTGCAAGTAAAGCAATTCCGAGTATTGCCTAAACTCGGTACTTCAGCCTGTTGTACACACTTGCGGCTGACTTGGACAAGCTTTCAAGCACCAATTCTGCAGAGCTCGAAATGCTGACGATGGACGACAAGCGCCTCCGTGAATGGGCGTGTTGTGTATGCTTCGATACTCTAGTTCTGATCCAGCTTCTGATTTGACTTGTTCATTGCAAGCCGCCCAGATTGAAAGCCGGAATATCTCCAGCGCCAGACTGGGGTTTTCGCCTTGTGTAAGCCCCGAGGAAAGGTGGAAGACCCGCCGGCTGAATATCTTTCCAGTATCAGCTTTCGTGAGCCTATGACCGAAGCCGAGCGTCATGTCGTCAGTGCTGAAGATATGTTCGATCTTGAATCTTCCTTTGATCTGAGTTATTTCGGCGTTGAGCGAGAAACAGTCTTAGTGATCATGAAAGAACTACGACTCCCCAATCGCTTCTTGGCAATTGTCCGCGACCTGCGTGACGAGTCCTTATTCTCTCATACCGGCAATTGGCAAAACGACCCTGAGAGAAAGTGGATGAGTAAGCTTTCGCTAGTCCTCCCGATAGCCATTATCCTAGGCTGATTGAATGCTTAGAATATATTCTACGTACAGAAAGAAGTTTACCTTCAGATCTGGCTCTCGCTGTCCATTGGAACGAGGGAGATGGGCTCGTAACAGCATTCTTACATGGCTGTATCCCAGAAGAAGCCACTCGAATCAGTGGATGGTTGAACAGAACTCAAACCGCGCTGAAGCATCCACTGCTTCCTGCAGTGATCCTTGCTGAAATGCAACTAGAACGACACGCCAAGATCTATCGCCAGTACTATATCAGATACACTGCAATATTCTATGACATAAAATCTGAATCGGAAAAGATGCAGGTCAAAAGTGCTAGCTCGGATACGTTTGATGGACTCGAAATCGCCGGATGGCTAACTCGGATCTTCAGCATGTATCAAAAGCACCGCAACTTCCTTCGTTTGCTTGCGTCATTCTGCCGAATCCTGGCAACTCTGATAAAGATGAGCGATCAACTTCCAGGGACCCCGGAGAGTCTCAATGTAACAGATCGTCTGCGCGAGATTTTAGATCACTACGAGGATCTCGTAGAACAGTCGCGGATCACAGCTGATGGTACATCTCTCCTTCTGACCACTGTAAGTCTACCTACCGCGGCCAGGTGACAATTATGCCGCAGCTTCGAACACCAAGCTCAAGCTGTACTAGGTCTGGAGCCTTGTGTCACAGAAAGACAGTCAGCTTGCACAGCGGGCGAATGTGCTCAATCAACGTATTGCCGATTCGACCCGTGCGATTGCGAAAGCCAGTGGTCGAGACAGTTCCGCTATGAAAGCACTTGCGGTAATAACGATGACGTTCCTACCTGCTACTGCAATCGCAGTAAGTCCCCCCTTTCGGGCTGTCCAAGCCAAGACTAATTAAAAGTCTTTCAGGCTATCTTCTCGATGCCCATCTTCAATTGGGAGAAATATTCCTACTCCGCAGACGTTGGACGTAGCATATGGATCTTTTGTGTAATGGCTGGTGTACTGACTGGGGCTTCGCTCTACTTCTGGAGATGCTGGCACTTGCGTGCTATCTGGCAAAGAGAACTCAGTCATCGTGAGCAAGAGGAGAAGGGAAGCAATGAAGCAAAATCAGCTCCTCTTGCTTATCCAGCGATAGACCAATTATTTCTGCAGGGACATGACAGAGCTTGGAATCTCTCCAGGAAATAGTGTGGAAAGGTTCTAAGGATCCGAAGACGTGGGCCAACGATAACAGGAAGTCAATTCATTTGGTATGAATCAACGCGAATCCAAGCTATTGCCAGCATCTGGGTTGGACGGAAAACCATCAGCATGAAGTGATGTCAGACTGTTCGTCTTCCTATCAATACCCCAATGGTCGCAGGGAAGGATTAACATTGGAATGTACCGAGAATGTCAGCTGGGCTGATTCCATTGAGCTCAAGAAGACGACAGTGGGTTATGTCCGGCCGGGGCTGAATTTACGGCATCGCTCAATAGTTGACAATTTAAGCCCTGCAAAGTTTTTAATTATATCTTCAGGACTTCGAAGCTGTTGCGTGGTAGAGCACGTCAGCTTTCGAGGATTATGCACAGACTTTGGAACTTGGAGTAGATGACCCCACTCGGTAAACGACGAAACGGACAGGGCTGCAACATGTGCCCCTCAATGATGCAGAGAACCTTCCTAAAGACGCTACCCGTTTCCCAGTGACCCTGACACCGTCTTATCCAACTCTTGACGCTTGGACGGAGTTCAGCGCCTACGTATTTGCCCTCCTTTGCTAGCAGAGTGAAAAAATAATCATCCTGGACCCTTTCACCGTAAATAGGATCCGGGTTAAGTCTTGCACGGGAAAATTGGTGAAGTCCTTGTGATCCAGAGGACAACCAAACTAACATCTCGAGGAATATACACCCCAGTGACCACATATCGTAGGACGGTCCTGCGGCATGCTCGAGCTGGCACTCAGGCGCCTCGTACATACCAGCATTCTTTGGGATGCTGAACTCTTCAGGAGAACGGAAGAACTCCACTTGACCCATGCTTGAGAGTTGCAAGACACCTTTCTCATTGATAGATGGGTCGTCCAGGGTCTTGACTAGTAATATATTCAGTGGGTGCAAGTCACCATGGCGGCCATATAGGATGTTTCCATCATGAAGATCGGGACGCTGGTGAATAACACTCAGGCCTTGAGCAAGGCCAGTCATCTGTCTCAAGATCCAGGTCTCGGCAAAAGATTCCTCGCTGGAGCTAATGTTGTCTGCAAAGACCTCGTGAAGGTTCATTTCCGCCCAAGGAAATAAGAGGCCATGGTAGTCAGAGCATGAAAATGATGCCAGTAATTTGATAATATATCTAGAGTGTCCTTGATTCAAGATCTTCAATGTCTCCAGCTCTTTTCTGAAACGCTGCCGTTTTGAGCTCTGGAAAGACTTTAGAGCCATCAACGGGCAAGAGACCTATGCGATTCAGCACTCAAGCAAAATCAGGCTTGCGATCAATCCACGTACCCCATGTGGCTTGAATACATTGTGATACGCCTCGTGTATATGGACCTGATCAATGACAGAATTCCTTGCGACTTTAGTCTCGGAGGCCTTATAGATGAAGGGTAGTGGCATCTTCGGGACAACTACTAGGGTAGAGCTGTCTGCCTCAAAGTAAAGAGCCAAGAACATCCATTGAGCCTCCAAAAACTGATCTATAACATCCCGATCGCAGCCGGTAGCAACCTGGAGGTTTGGAAAACCGGCCGGATCTACCAATGGTAATTTGCTATCAGAAAATCCGTTGGCAAGGAAAGATTGGAGCAAGTCTATCCGGCCAATATAGAGAAGAGTGCGGTACAATCGACGTACTGGTGCCAAGGTACGTTCCAAGATCTGTTGACCATATCGCCGTGGATACGCTCGATCCAGAACCTGGAGTAATCTTCCTATCTTGGTAAAGTACTCAATATCGCTGAGCGGCACGAAGTAAGCCAATTTGAAGCTTGACCAGAGTCGGGAGCGAGCTAGATCGCTGCTTGAAGTCTGGGAAGAGGCCATTGCCTGTACGGGACGTTTTCTTTTCCTTTGACAGGTATTGCAGGTGGTTGACCCGATGGAGCATCCAAGGCGAAGACAAGTCATGAATGATCCCTGAAAGCAACCAGATCGAAGTAGGTAATGGCCCACCTCGCGTCACTACCCAATTCGGTTTCAAACCTCTACTCCAGCTACTTCAGCCTGCAAGCGGTCAGCCGTCCATGAAGGGCCAGCTGTGTGATAGCGACAGTCCACATACACTGGTGAGTAGTCTAGGAATCTTGAGGTGATAGACGTCGTTCATGAGCTGAGCATTGATTAGTGAGGATCGGAGAAGTTCATACTTGTAAGCTACCTCCACTTTGTACTCTGAACCAAAGAGCCTCCGCAACAGCGCTATCAATAGCTTCCTGTTGATATATCGAGAATTGAGAATTTGGTTGAGCATCTTCACTTTAAACTATCATTTGGGCATAAATGATTTGCGCCCGGAGAATGAAGTACCGGACGACGAGACATCTTGAAGGCACACCGGTCGTACAAATTGACATCCTATTTAATGGAGCGCATACTGAGGTGCAGCAATAACCCCGCTCGCTGATAAGGCAGGGAATCGCAGCGCGCTACACTTGGGGTTTCTTGAGGGTTACCTCGATATTACAAATGTGGTTCCCCCCGAGCAACTTTTGAAAATCAGTTTTTTTTCTCGACCCCAGATTGCAAATATTACTCCTTCTCACCTAGTAATGCAACACACCTAGTAATGCAACACGCTAGCAGGGGGTCTAGAATTAATTATTTAGAATACGCAGAGAACACCACCATCATTACGAGAATTCTCACCAAATATGCTTTCTTATTATTAAAATAAGTCAAGAAAAACTCTAATCTTGTAGACAATCTTTGCACTATCTATTTAAAAAATAAATCTATTTTTTTTTTTAAGTGTTCAAAATAAAATATAAATAACACTTCAATTAAACTATATTTGTAGATATATCAATTACTATTTTTTCTTGCAAATATTATACTAATTATTGTTTATATTGCTCAAATAACTATTCTACTAGTTATCGACAATTTTAAATCAATAAAATTATCAACTTTAAACCACGTATTAGTAATATCAACAAACAATTAGATATTATATATATAAATAGCAATCTTTTTTTTATCTAAATTACTTTTACAAATTAGTATTATCTTCTTTATTGTTTTCAAAGTTATAAGATAATATATAATCGATTTTTATTTTATTAAGACTTTGTTTAAAATAACAACAATAAAGTTTGTATATATAACTTAATAGAGATTCTGCAAATATTATTGTTATAAAAACTTTATTATTTATTCTTTTTAACTAATTTGTAATATAATAGAAGTTGTTATCTTTTTATACTTAGAAAACTTCTCTATCGTTTTTTTTGTTATTTTTTGCAACAATACTTTTCTTTGTCTCTTTAATCTTAATATAGACAATAATAAAAACAATAATAGAGACAATAATAAAAACAATAGCAAAAACAATATTAACAATATAATAGAAGCAATATATAACGCAATTGAAGAAAATAAATAAGAAATATCTAGTATATAGATAGTAGACTTTTAAGAACTCTTTTAAAAACTCTTTTTCAAATTAGATCGAAAACTTTAAAGCTCGAAAATATTAATATTAGCTATATTTTTAAGAGTTTTGCAAAAATTGTTTTTATTTTTTGTTGTTTGTTTCTTTAGTATAGTTAGTTGCTTTGCAATTACTTTTGCTATTTTCTTTATTACTTGTTTTGTTTTTTTTGCAACTTGCTAATTAATTCGATTAATAATTAATTAACTTATTGTTAAGTATCAAAAAATATTAAGATATATATTACTTAATATTTTGATTTTTTTCTTTTTTAGAGTCTCTATATATTTTTAACTTTATATCTATTTGTTTAATATTTTTGTCTTATTGTTTTATTTTTTTTATTAACTTTTGCTTTCTTTCTTAAGTTTGACAACTTTAATAAGAATAATATTTGTTTGCTTATAAATATATATATTTGTTATTATTTATATAACTATAGTTATGCAAATAAATATAATTTTGCAATTAGTTAAATTTTTTTTATAGCAAGAAACGCAATTATTAATTATCTTTGTCTTGTTTAATAATATTGTTATAGTTATAAAAACTTTATTAAAAACAATAATAGTAATAGAGTCTTTTTTAGATATTAATAGTCTTCTGTTTTTGCAATTTATTTTCTGTAATATTACTTCGAAACAATAAGAAAACAGTTTGACAACTTTTTAGAAACTTAATATATTGTTTTTTGATATTATTTTAGTATAAACTTTGCAAAAGATCTATATAAATTTAAGTTTATTAATAACAAAGTTAAATTTGTTGTACAATATAGTTTCTTATTTGCTCTTATAATAAATTATTATTAAATTAAAAATATTTATATCTAATAGTTGCAAAAGATACGTAGAATATAATAATAAGCAAATTATTATAATATTGTTATTAATACAGAACTAAATAGCTGCAATTGTTAGATAAAATTTGTATCTATTAAGAAATAAACAACAATATTAATTTTGTCAACAATAATAAGTCTACAATTTAAACAACTATTAAAGTTATTCTATATTTATTTTGTTATTTGTCTATTTATTTTTTGTAATAGATATAGATCTATCTTGTAAATTGTATACAATAAAAATATCTAATTAGATATATAAATACTTTTTTTCGATAAAAATTAGATACAATAATATAGTTGTTTTGTTAACGCAAATATATTTAATTATCGATATTTATTTGCGCAAATTGCAGTACTTATATAGAGATTTATTAATATTTTTAAGATATTTATTACAGACAATTTTAAGAGTTTCTAATAGTCTTTAAGCAAAGTTCTTTTTATCTATATTATAGATATTTGAAAGAAAAAGATTATAACGTTTTACTATTTGTTAAAAGAACAAAAATTAGTTCTAAATATTTCTATAACAATTAAAGCAAAAACAATTATATTCGATAAATTAAAATTAATTACTATTAAAATACAAATAACGCAGTAGAAATTTTTGTATTTAATTAATATCTAAAAGATACTTAATAATATTAATATCTCTTCTAATTAGAAACTTTGTTATTATTAATCGAATTTAACAAATACGTAATAGCTATTCTTAAATTTGTATTAATTCGATCTATATAATAAATAACTTTTTCTTCTTTTTAGTAATATATTACTTCTAAATATATATTAACTTTATCAACTTTATAATCTTATATAGATATTTTAAAAAGATACTTAAAAAAATATAATAGAAAACAACAATAGTTCTAGTTACAAACAGTTTAAAAAAGTTGTCGATATATATTAGAATTAGAGCTTTAATAACTAGTATATAGTTAATTGATAAAAATACTAGCTATGCAGAACTAATTATATACAGAAAATAAGTATAAGTACTATAGATATTAAGACGCTAAACGTTATTTGTAGTATATTCGAGACTAAAGAGCGAAAATTCGAAAAATAATTAAAAAGCAAAATCTATTTAGTCTAAAATTGTAATACTACTTTTTTTTTCTACTTGCAAGCTTCGACAAAATAATATCGAATCTCTCAATTAGCGTTTTCAATTAACTTTAGTTAATTTCGAGTATTTATCGAGTACAAGTTTCGATTAATATCGAATATATATCAAATACTATTTAGCAATTAAAACTAAAGTTTTCGATATATATTCAACAGAAAAATAAATTTGTTAAATAAAAAAAAGTAATCAAAAATTTTAAAACAAAATATACAAAAAACAATAATATACAAAACAAAAAGTATATATATTACAAATAATATTTTAATTAATTCTCGACTATTTTCGATTGATATCGAATATATTTGTCGAATACAATCTAATACTCGAAATTAAATATCGAGCAATTGTCGAATAGCAAAAATCGAGCTTCGAATAATTTGTCGAGCAACAACAAAATCAAAAAAGAAAAAAGAGAATAAATAAATTTTAAACAAACATTAAATGTAAAAAAATTGAAAAAAATACAAAAGATTACTAACTCTAACTCTAAAAAAGAATTCGAATTATATAACGCAAAAACTAAGAAATTGATAGCAAGATAAAAGTCGATCAATTATATAATCTAAAAGAAAATCGACAACAACAAAAAAGAGTAACAATATCGAAAAATCGAAATTTGTCAAATTTTAACTATATTCGAATACGTTTATCTAAATTTGCAATACAAAGAAAGAAAATAACATAAAAGTGTTTTAACAACAATTTATACACATTTGTATATATATTTAGAAATATTAAGTTAATTCTAATTTGAAAAATCTTTAGAAAAAATAATTATAAAGTATCTAGCAAAAATACTATAGAAGCGACAACAAGAATCGCGAGTATATATTAATTAATTTTCAACAATAATAATATATTAATAATACGTTTTCAAGATTCTTGTTAAGTGTAGTAGAAGACAAGATAATATATTAGACTTAATTTCGATTGCAAATATATAACAAGTAATTTTCGACAATAATAATATATTAACAATATATTTTCGAAATTAATTCTAGATATAACAACAAGAACTATAGATATATATTAAACAATATTTTTAACAATAGTAATAGAAGAGCGCAAAAGATATATAAACGCAAACTATTCTATTTATTAGATTTTTAATTAGAAGATGTTTTAAATATTTAATAAGATTTTGTTGTATCTAAATATTTGTAACAAAAGTCGACAACAAAGTTAGAGCAATTGTTAGTTATAAAGTAGTTTAGTTATTTAGATCTATTGTTGTAGTTTATATAATTTATAAAGAGAATTTAATACTATAGTATTTTGTATCTATAATTAATAAAAGTTAGACTTAAATTTATATTATTGTTATTTTTGCGTATATTGTATTGTAATATCCTAATATCTTTAATATAATATGCGAAATTATTGTTATTAATATTGTTAACAATATTAATAAGCAACAAGAGCTTAATTTGCTAATCTAGCAAAAACTTGCTTTTGTTAAGATACAAAAATTATAAATAGAATACTAAATAAATTTTTATTAATTCGAGCAATTCTAGTTTGTAGATATAATTGTTAATTGCTTAAATAATTTTATAAAAGTCTACATTTTTATATTTTAGAAATTTGTATAATCGAATTGTTTTAATATTTCGAATATTAAATATAATTTAATTATCGATTTTAAATTTTGAAATTGTAATATATTTGCAATTAGCGAACTCTATTTATTTAATTTAAGTTTAGACAAGTTTTTAACAAAAAAAGTTGTATAGAATTTCAATTTTTTTAATAATTTTATTAATATTTTTTATATTGCGACAAACTTCTAATATACTATTGTTAGAAAAGATTTCGAGTAATTTTAAGTCTAATTGTAATAGATAGTTTTTAATAATAAAAAATAATAATAAATTAGTAGACTTGCTAATATAATTGTTTGCAACAAATTTAACAATAACAAAATAATTAATTTAGTTATCTTAATTGTATTGTATATATATTCGAAGATATTATTTAAAAACAATATTAATATTTTCGATTTAATTATTAATTTCTAAGTAAAATACAATTAATAATTTAGATTTGATTTTTAATATTTTGTAAAAATATTGTTAGAAATAAGCAATAAATTAAGTATCTTTGTCGAAAACAATAGTAATTAAAAAGTTCTTAATATATTAGACAAAATTGATAAAAATCTAAATAACAATCTTAATTTCTAAAAAGTTTATAAATATAAATTTCTTATTTTTGAATAGTTTATCAATTATTATTAAGATATATTAAAAGATCTTTTCTTTATAACAATATAACAACAAAAAATAATAAAATTGCAAAATATATTCTATTAGTAACAATCTAAAATAGATAGAAATTTCAATAGATTATACTTATATTTGCAATATAATTTAATATATTTATATATAAGACAATTTTTAATATAATTCTTAATATCTAAGTACAATATAAATTAATAGTAGTAATACTATACTTTCTCAAAAATAGTTGTTCGATTTAAATATTTAATATTTAATAATTTATACTAAAATTTAATTGTCTCGATTTAAAGAATATTATTTGTATTTCAAAATATATATATTTTGTTTTAAACAAGTAGATACTTAATATTAATTATTAAATATTTAATTACTATATAGTTCTTAAATTTCAATTTAATTGTTTTGCAAAAAATAGTTGAAATTTTTTGTTTATTAGTTTTTTTAATCTAAATAATCTATTTTATTTTTTTGTTATATAGATATATCTTTAATATTTGTTAAACAAAAATTTTGAAATCGAATTCTATCTTAGATTTCTTTTTTTTTGTTAAATTAATTGCAATAGCAAATAAAAACTAAATTGTAAAAAAAATTGCAAATATAAATAGCTAAATTGTAGACAAAATAGATATATCTAAAAAAAAAAAAAAAATAATAGATAAAAACAAAAAAACTATAGACTAAGAAATTATAAATACAACAATAATAAATAGAAAAACTAAGAGAAAAAATCTAGCAAAACAAAATTTGTCTTGTTAAAGTAGTACAAATACTATAAACAATAAAAATATAAATATTTTTATATTTTTGTTAGCTAACAATAAAATTTAAGTAAATTTTTTGCAAACTTTTGCAATTCTTTTGTTAGCAATCAATTTAAACTTAATAAAGTCTCGAAACAAACAAACTAACTCTATTACTAAATTGTAAATAATATTTAACAATAGCAAAATTAATATAATAGCTTTAACTATATCTAATTTTAAATTATATTATTTAAGAATTATTTATTGTTAAAACTAATTGCAAGAATTGTTTTTGTTAGAAAACAAATTTTACAGTTGTTTAATTAGATTATCTAACTTTGTATCTAGTATATTTAATTAATAGATAATTTTGAAATTAAATTTAAATAGAAACTCGATTTAGCAAGCTTAATAATAGTTAAATTGTTTAATAACTATAAAATACTTTAGATTGCAATAGTTAATAATAATTTTAATAGACTATTCGACAAAAATATTAATATACTCTAAATATTACTTTTTAAAAGCGCAAACAATAATTAATAGTTTTTTGTTGTAAATCTTGTAGTTGTATTCTGCAAACAATATAATTTTAAATATATAAATTATCGAGTAGAGCAATCTATTCGAATTTATCTACAAAAATACAACAATAATTACAAAATTAAAAATATTATTTTCGATTTAGATTTCTAGATTAAAGTCGAAATAATAAAGAATAAACTAATTAATAAAGATTTTTTTAAAAATTTTAAATACAAGATTCTCAAAATTGTTAAATTGTTATAAAAAACTAAAATTTTTGTTCTTAAACTTACTAAATGCTAACAAAAATTTAATTAGATTCAAATAATTATAGATAAATTGTTAATAGAAGTTAACAAAATCTAGAAAAATCTATATATTGTATATACAAATAAAAATTTTCTACTTAAAAATATATTTGATTTTCTCGAAATCTATTTGAATTTCTTCGATAATAATAATTAGATCTAGATCTTTAATTTGTTTAACAAAAAAAAAATATTTGTTAATATTTAAATAAAAATCTGCATTATAAAATTTAGCAAGAACTTTATTCTATATATAATTCTTATATTTCTTCTTAATATTATTGTAGACTAAGATATTATTTATCTAAACAATACAAAAATTGTTTAAATAGAAACTAAAAGTTTTATTAATAAAAGACTAAAATATAATCGAAATATTATACAACTTAAAAGATATTACAATATACTTAAACAAATTGTAACAAATAATAAAAATTATTTTGTATTTGTTATCGAAATATATTCGAATTTTGTTAAAAATAGCAATAATATCGAACTTACTATAATACTTAATTTTGCATAATTGTTGCAAGATTTCTCAAATTAACAATAAAATATTTCGATTTTTAATTGTTAAAGTATTAAAATCTCTATAATCTATATAAATGCGCAAATCTCTATTAGACTTTCTAACTATAAAAATAAAAACAATATATTATAAAATACTATTGCAAATTTGATTTTTGCTCTTTATATTATTTAGATAGACTCTAATAATTTTTTTAACAAAATATATTGTAGACTTTTTTAATTAAAAGAGTTGCTTCTGAAATTAGATTAATAATATAATTAATATTTCTATTAAATAATAACTTGTTAATTTTTTGCAGATAAAAGAGCTTAATCTATTGTCTAAATTTTAAATAAATTTGCTTTTTAAATTGCTTTATATTTAAAGAATTTTGCTTAAATTTAATATAGAACTTGTTGTAGTTATTAAGAGTAATAGCTGCAATATTTATAATAATATTGCTGTTTGCAATATAAACTAAATATCTATTGTTTTTTTTTAATTAATTTAGTATAGCAAAGTACTTAAACAATATTATAACTATTTTGTAGTTTTTCTTAATAGCAAGTTTCAAAAATGCAAAGATACTTATTTAACAAATATCGATTTTATCAAAAAATTTCGAAAACAAATATTCGAACTACTTATATTAATTGCTAAAAATCTCTAACAACTATTAATTTAATAAATAGTACTTTATATAGTAATTAAAGTTAAATTTAAGAAATTATATATTGTTTTTAATTTGTATATTATATTTCTTAATTTAGAATATATCGAAAATAATTGCAAATTGTTTTAGTTTAATTATTAAATACTATAAAATATTAATATATTTGCTAAAATTAACAATAATTTAAACAATATAAATAATATTAAAGACCAATTTGTTATTAATTAGATACAATTTAATAGAATTTTAAAATAGTATAATAGAAAACTTATAAAGTTTAACAAACTTTCTATTAACAAAAACTCTATTAGAGACTTCGATATTAGTAAATAGTATTATTTTAATATAATATTTATTAAAAGATAAATAAATTTAATTTGAACAAATTTTAATATAAAATTCTAGTTGCTAATTGTTAAACAACTTGTTGTTAATAGTACTAGAACTAAATTTAATTTTAATAAACAAAATTCTATTTTATAAATTAAATATAATTTTAAGCTTCTTTATTATTTTTTTTATAAATATTAATTTTTGTTTTAAACTACAACTTTTATTAAAAATATCTAGTTTTTTAATTTGCTAGAGTTATCTAAATTATTATTTAAGATATTAGAGAAACTATTTTCTCTAAATACTATTAGCTCGAAATTGCTAATATTATAAATTTTAAATTTAATAAAAGTTTTATCTTTAATTTTAGCTAATTTGTTTTTGCAAAAAACATTTTTATAATATAATTTATATTTTAATTTAAAATATTTTCGACAAAGATTTAAAAACTTAATCTTGTTTTTAAAAACTTAAAATTATATTTCTATATTTTGTTCTTAGTTGCAAGTAAAGATATATATATTGAAACTACTATTATTGCAAATATTTGTATTAATATATTTAGAGAATTTAGAGATATCTATTATTGCAATACAATTATTTTGCTTGTTAATACTATCGATAACTTATATATAGATAAAAGTTCGAATAATTATCGAACAAGATTTTTTTATCTATTAAAATTTAAGATCGATTTTATAAATTAATCTAATAAATTAATTTAAATTAATATAGTTTGTCAAAATAATATAGTAACTTTAACGTCTATAATTTAAACTTTTGTTAAATTAATATATTTTATCGACTTCTAATATAAAGATTTCGACTATTATAAATATAAAACAATTAATATATTAATTAAAGATTTCGATATTTTTTATAGCAAATTTAAATAATATAATCTTAACAAAATTGCATTGTTTTTTATTTAAATTATTTTATTAAGTACTTAAGTTTTTAAATAGATTATCTATTATTAGATAAGAATTGACAAATTTATTAAGCAAATAATATTTAATTTCTTTAAAAATATTGTCGATAATCTTAATAACAACAAAACTAAGTTTAATTTTTTCGAAAACAAAATATCGAAAAATATTGCTAAATTTAGAAATTAATATAGTAATTTATTGTTTAAACTTTTCGAGATTTTCAATAAAAACAAAAAAATCGAAAAAATATTTATTGTTTTTTATATTTTATAGTTTTAACTTAAAATTACAAACAAAATAGATATTGTTAAGTTGATTTCTTGTTTATAAATTAGATTTATAAGAGTAGTTATATTTGTTATTGCTATTAAAGTTGTAAATTATATAAGTAGACTTAATAAATATAGTTTCTTTATTTCGAGAAAAAAAAAACTTTTGTTTCAATTAATATATAATAGTTTTGAACAAATTGTATTAAACTAAAATGTTATTGCGCTTATATTAAAAACAATATACTATTTTGTTGCAAATATTTATTGTTAATTTCGTTTAATTTAAATAAATTTTTAAAAAATCAATTTAAATTTTTAGCTTATAAATAGAATCGAAATTGATTTTGTTATTAATTTGAAATTCGACAATAGTAGTACTATTTTTATAAAGTAGTCGAAGTTATTTTTTTATATTATTTTTAACTACTTTCTTAAAAAGTTAAAATATTTTTTGTTAATCTTTGTTAAAATTGTTGAGCTAATTAACTAGAATACAATATTAATCGAATTTATTTTTGTTTTCTTTTTGAATATATTAATTACAAAATTGCACAAAACTAATATCTAGCAATTAATATATTAAAGATCGAATTAATATATCTAACAAATTTATATTGTTAAACAAATTTAATTCAATTAGTTTATTAATTATAATTTTGTAAAAATTAAATTAAACAAATAACAAAAACTTAAATATATTGTTTTTAAATAAATCAAAGTACTTTTCGAGCTCTAAATTTTTTTCGAAATTATTTTAATTTAATAAAATATTTATAGAATAGTAATTGTAACAAGAAACAATATTAATATCAAATTAATTTTTATCTATTAAGAATTTCTTAAATAATTTGCGATTTTTGCTAAAGCTAAATTTAGTTTTGTTTTTTAAAACTATTTTTTTATTAATTATATTGCAAATATAGATAAAATACAAATAATACAAATATTTATAAACAAAAATAAGAGTTCGAAATTAAATATATTTAATATTATATAGATATTAAAGAACTTATATTATTTGCAAAACAAAATTTTTAATATCAAAAATAGATATTGTTTGAAGTGTTGTTTTGTTGTATAGCAAATTTTCTAGTATACAAAGATAAAAGTATTGTTCGAAAACAATAGCAAAATTGTATTATAATTGTTGTTCTAGTAGATTTGCTAATTTTATTCTAGCAAATTTACTGATTTTATTCTAGCAAATTTATTAATTTTATTCTAGCAAATTTACTAAATTGTAGTTAGAACAATCTGTTGTTTTTTTATTCTAGCAAATTTACTAATTTTATTTTAGCAAATTTACTAAATTGTAGTTAGAACAATCTATTGTCTATCTTTTCTAACAAATTTACTAGAAAATTAACAAAATTAAATATTGTTAAATTGCATGTTAATTTAGAGATATCTATTATTGCAACTTAGTTATACTTTACAAAGTATTTGTTCTAGTAACTCTATATCTAGAACTTGTTTTACAGAGCAAAAAAGATAGCAAATATAAATATTTTCAGAATATAATTTGCAAAATTGTATCTAAAGAAATAGCTAGTATTATATTAGAATTAGAGCTTTAATAACTAGTATATAGTTAATTGACAAGAATACTAGCTATGCAGAACTAATTATATACAGAAAATAAGTATAAATACTATAAATATCAAGATGCTAAACGTTATTCGTAGTATATCCAAAACTAGAGAATAGAAATTCGAAGAGTAATCGAAGAGCAAAATCTATCTAGTCTAAAATCGTAACAATATATAAGCAGATCTTATATTAACTCTAAAGTGTTCAAAATATTGCAATAGCTTTATTGATACGCAAGTCTCGATTAAATAGATTCGATATAATTGATTCTATTAGAGTTAGAGCTTTGATAGCTAGTATATAGTTAATTGACAAGAATACTAGCTATACAGAACTAACTATATACAGAAAATAGATATAAATACTATAAATATCAAGACGCTAGACGTTATTTATAGTATATTCGAAACTAGAAAATAAAGATTCGAAAAATAATCGAAAAGCAAAGTCTATCTAGTCTAAAATTGTAATATTATCTCTTTCTTCTATTTGCAAGTTTCGACAAAACAATATTAAGTTTTTTAATTAGCATTTTTAATTAATTTTAGTTAATATCGAATACTTGTCAAATATAAGTTTTAATTAATATCGAGTACTTGTTAAATACAAGCTTCGATTAATATCGAATATATATTAAGTATTACTTAATAATTAAAATTGAAGTTTTCAATACCCGTCAAACAAGAGAATAAATTTGTCAAATAGAGAGAGTAATCGAAAATTTTAAAACAAAATATAGAAAAAACAATAATATACAAAACAAAAAATATATATATTGCAAATAATGTTCTAGTTAGTTAATTCTCGACTACTTTCGATTAGTATCAACTATATCTATCAAATACAATCAAATATTCGAAATCAAATATCGAATAATTGTTAAACAATAGAAATCGAGTTTCGAACAATTGTCGAACAACAAATATCGAGTTTCGAGCAATTTATCGAACAACAACAAGATCGAGAGAGAGAGAAATAAATAAATTTTAAAAAAATATCAAATATAGAAAAATTGAAAAGAGTACAAAAAATTATTAACTTTAATTCTAAGAGAGAGATCTAGATTACGTAACGCGAAAATCGAGAAATTAATAACAAAATAGAAATCGATTAGTTATGTAATCTCAAAAAAGATTAACAACAATAAAAAGAATAACAATATTAAAAAGTCGAAATTTGTCGAATTTTAACTATATTTAAACATGTTTGTCTAAATTTGCAACAAAAAAAAAAAATATATATAAAAATATTTTAACAACAATTTATATATAATTGTGCATATATTTAGAAATATTAAATCAATTCTAATTTAAAGAATTTTTAGAAGAGACAATTATAAAATATCTAGCAAAAATACTATAGAGATAACGACAAGAATCTCGAATATATATTAGCTAACTTTTGACAATAATAATATATTAATAATGCGTTTTTAAGATTCTTGTTAAATATAGTAGAAAACAAAATAATATATCGAATTTAATTTTAACTACAAATACATAGCAAATAACTTTTAACAATAATAATATATCGACAATATATTTTCGAAATCGATTGTAAATATAACAACAAGAACTATAGATATATATTAAGCAATATTTAGACAACAATAATAGTAGAATGCAAAGATATATAGATACAAACTATTCTACTTATTAGATTTTTAATTAAAAGATATCTTAAATATTTAGTAAGATTTTGTTGCATTAAAATATTAATAATAAAAGTTAACAACAAAGTTAAAATAGTTGTTAGCTATAAAGTAGTTTAATTATTTAGATCTATTGTTGTAGTTTATATAGTTTGTAAAGAGAATTTAATATTGTAGTATTTTGTGTCTATAATTAGTAACAATTAGATTTAAATTTATGTTATTGTTATTTTTGCGCATATTGTATTGTAATACTTCGATACTTTTAATATAGTATTCGAAATTGTTGTTAATATTGTTAACAATATTAACAAACAACAAAAACTTAATTTGTTAATTTAATAGAAACTTGCTCTTGTTAAAATACAAAAATTATAAATAGAATATTAAATAAATTTTTATCGACTTAAATAGTTCTAGTTTGTAGATATAATTGTTAATTGCTCAAATAATTTTATAGAAATTTGCATTTTTATATTTTAAAAACTTGTATAATTAAGTTGTTTTAATATTTCGAATATTAAATATAATTTAATTATCGATTTTGAATTTCGAGATTGTAGCGTATTTGCAATTAGCAAATTCTATTTGTTTAATTTAGATTTAAATAAGCTTTTAACAAAAGAAATTTTGCAAAATCTTAATCTTTTTAACAATTTTGTTAACGTTCTTTATACTGCAACAAGTTTCGAACATAATATTGTTAAAAAAAACTATAAATAACTTTAGATCTAATTGTAATAAATAGTTTTTAATAGCAAAAAAAAGTAATAAGTTAGTAGACTTGCTAATATAATTGTTTGCAACAAATTCAACAATAGCAAAATAATTAACTTAGTTATTTTAATTGTATTGTATATATATTCGAAAATATTATTTAAAAGCAATATTAATATTTTCGATTTAATTGTCGATTTCTAAGTAGAACGCAATTAATAATTTAGATTTAATTTCTAATTTTTTGCAAAAATATTGCTAAAAATAAGCGATAAATTAAGTATCTTTGTTGAAAACAATAGTAATTAAAAAGTTTTCAATATATTAAACAAAATTGATAAAAATCTAAACAACAATTTTAATTTTTAAAGAGTCTATAAATATAAATTTCTTATTTTTAAATAATTTATTAATTACTATTAAAATATATTAAAAGATCTTTTCTCTATAACAATATAATAATAGAAAGATAATAAAATTGTAAAATATATTTTGTTAGTAACAATCTAGAATAGATAGAAACTTTAGTAGATTATATCTATATTTGCAATATAATTTAATATATTTGCAAATTAGATAATTTTTAATATAATTTTTAATATTTGAATACAATATAAATTAATAATAGTAATACTATATTTTCTTAAAAATAATTGTTCGATTTAAATACTTAATATTTAACAATTTATACTAAGATTTAATTGTTTTAACTCGAAAAATATTATTTGTATTTTAAAATATATATATTTTATCTTAAACAAATAGATACTTAATATTAATTGTTAAATATTCGATTATTGTATAGTTTTTAAATTTTAATTTAATTGTTTTGCAAAAAATAATTAAAATTTTTTGTTTATTAGTTTTTTTAGTTTAAATAATTTGTTTTATCTTTTTGTTATATAAATATATCTTTAATATCTATTAAACAAGAACTTCGAGATTAAATTCTATTTTAGATTTTTTCTTTTTTGTTAAATTGATTGCAATAGCAAACAAGAATTAACTTGTAAAAGAAATTGCAAATATAAATAGCTAAGTTGTAAACAAAATAAATATATTTAAAAAAAAGACAAAATTAATAGCTAAAAACAATAGAATTGTAGATTAAAAAATTGTAAATACAATAATAGTAAACAAAGAAATTAAAAATAGAGATCTAGCAAAACAAAGTTTGTTTTGTTAAAATAATACAAATATTGTAAACAATAAAAATATAAGTAATTCTATATCTTTGTTAGTTATTAGCAAGATTTAAGTAAATTTTTTGCAAGCTTTTGCAATTCTTTTGTTAACAATTAGTTTAAACTCGATAGAGTTTTAAAGTAAATAAATTAACTTTGTTATTAAATTGTAGATAATATTTAATAGTAGCAAAATTAATATAATAACTTTAACTATATTTAATTCTAAATTGTATTGTTTAAAAATTGTTTATTATTAAAATTAATTGTAAAAGTTGTTTTTGTTAAAAAACAAATTTTGCAATTGTTTAATTAAATTGTTTGACTTCGCGTCTAGTATATCTAATTAATAGATAATTTTAAAATTAAATTTGAACAAAAACTCGACTTAGCAAGCTTAACAACAATTGAGTTGCTTAATAATTATAAAATATTTTAGATTGCAATAATCGATAATAATTTTAATAGATTGCTCGACAAAAATATTAATATATTCTAAATACTACTTTTTAAAAGCGCAAACAATAGTTAATAGTTTTTTATTGTAAATTTTGTAATTGTACTTTGCAAACAATATAGTTTTAAATATATAAATTATCGAATAAAATAATTTATTCGAATTTATTTGCAAAAGTACAACAATAATTACAAAATTAAAAATATTGTTTTTAATTTAAATCTTTAAATCGAAATCGAAATAATATAAAATAGATTAATTAATAAAAATTTGTTTAAAAACTTTAAATGCAAGATCTTTAAAATTGTTAAATTGCTATAAAAAACTAAGATTCTTGTTTTTAAATTTACTAAATACTAACAAAGATTTAACTAGATTCAAATAGTTATAAATAAATTGTTAATAGAAATTAACAAAGTCTAAAAAGATCTATATATTGTATATATAAATAGAAATTTCTTATTTAAAAATATATTTAATTTTCTCGAGATTTATTCGAATTTTCTTGATAATAATAATTAGATTCAAATATTTAATTTGTTTAATAAAAAAGATATACTTATTAATATTTAGATAAAGATCTATATTATAGAGTTTAGCAAAAACTTTGTTTATATAGTTTTTATATTTTGTTTTAATATTATTGTAGACTAAGATATTATTTATATAGATAGTATAGAAATTGTTTAGATAGAAATTAAGAGTTTTATTAATAAAAGATTGAAACGTAATCGAAACATTATATAATTCAAAAAATATAACAATATATTTAAACAAATTATAACAAATAATAAAAATTATTTTGTATTTATTATTAAAATATATTTGAATCTTGTTAAAGACAACAATAATATCGAACTTGTTATAGTATTTAATCTTATATAATTGTTGCAAGATCTCTCGAATTAACAATAAAATATTGCGATTTTTAATTGTTAAAACGTTAAAATCTCTATAGTTTATATAGACGCGCAAATCTTTATTAAATCTTTTAACTATAAAAATAAGAACAATATATTATAAAATATTGTTGCAAATTTGATTTTTGCTTTTTATATTATTTAGATAGACTTTAATAATCTCTTTTTTTTAATAAAAAATACTATAGATTTTTTTAATCAAAGAAGTTGTTTTTGAAACAAAATTAATAATATAATTAATATTTTTATTTAATAATAGTTTGTTAGCTTTCTATAAATTAAAAAACTTAATTTAGTATTTAAATTTTAAATATATTTGTTTTTTTAGTTGTTTTAAACTAGAAAAATTTTGCTTAAGCTTTGTATAAAATTTATTGTAATTATTAAAAATAATAGTTGCAATATTTATTGTAATATTGCTATTTATAGTGTAAGCTAAATATCTATTGTTTTTCTTTAATTAATTTAGTATAACAAAATATTTAGATAATATAACAATTGTTTTGTAGCTTTCTTTATTAACAAGTTTTAAAAATACAAAAATACTTATTTAATAAATATCGACTTTATTAAGAGATTTCGAAAACAAATATTCTAATTGTTTGCGTTAACTACTAAAGATTTCTAATAATTATTAATTTAACAAACAATACTTTATATAGTAATTGAAGTTAAACTCGAGAAATTGTATATTATTTTTTATTTGTATATTATACTTCTTAATTTAGAATATATTAAAAATAATTGCAAATTGTTTTAGTTCAATTATTAAATATTATAAAATATTAATATATTTGCTAAGATTAATAGTAATTTAAGCAATATAAATAATATTAGAAACAAATTTGTTATTAACTAAACGCAATTTAATAAAATTTCGAAATAATATAATAGAAAGTTTATAAAGTTTAACAAATTTTTTATTTACAAAGACTCTATTAAAAATTTTAATATCGATAAATAGTATTGTTTTAATATAATGTTTATCGAAAAACAAATAAACTTAATTTAAACAAATTTTAGTATAAAAATCTAGTTATTAATTGTTAAACAACTTGTTGTTAATAGCGCTAGAATTAAGTTTAACTTTAATAAACAAAATTTTATCTTATAAATTAAATATAACTTTAAGCTCTTTTATTATTTTTTGTTTCGAACTATAATTTTTGTTAAAAATATCTAGTTTTTTAATTTGCTAAAATTATCTAAATTGTTATTTAAGATATTAAAAAAAGTATTTTTTCTAAATATTGTTAGCTCGAAGTTGCTAATATTATAAGTCTTAAATTTAATAAAAACTTTATTTTTAATTTTAATTAATTTGTTTTTGCAAAAAATGTTTTTATAATATAATCTATATTTTAACTTAAAATATTTTTAACAAAAATTAAGAAACTTAATTTTGTTTTTAAGAGTTTAAAACTATATTTCTATATTTTATTTTTAGTTGCAAGTAGAAATACGTATATTAAAACTATTAATATTGCAAGTATTTATATTAATATATTTAGAAAATTTAAAAATATTAATACAATTATTGCGTTTGTTAATATTATTAATAGTTTATATATAAATAGAAGTTCAAGTAGTTGTCGAATAAGATTTTTTTATTTGTTAAAATTTTAGATCGATTTTACAAATTAATTAAATAAATAAATTTAAAGTAATATAGTTTGTTAAAATAATATAGCAATTTTAAAATCTATAGTTTAAATTTTTGTCAAATTAATATGTTTTATTGATTTTTAATATAGAAATTTTAGTTGTTGTAGATATAAAGCAATTGATATATTAATTGAAGATTTCGATATTTTTTATAACAAATTCGAACAACGTAATTTTAACAAAATTACGTTGTTTCTTATTTAAATTGTTCTATTAAATATTTAGATTTTTAAACAAATTATCTATTGTTAGATAAAAATTAACAAATCTATTAAACAAACAATATTTAATTTTTCTAAAAATATTGTTAATAATTTTAACAATAGCAAAATTAAGTTTAATTTTCTTAAAGACAAAATGTCGAAAAGTATTGCTAAACTTAGAAATTAATACAATAATTTATTGTTTAAATTTTTTGAGATTTTTAATAAAAATAGAGAAATCGAGAAAATATTTATTGTTTTTTATATTTTATAGTTTCGACTTAAAATTACAAGCAAAATAAATATTATTAAGTTAATTTTTTGCTTGTAAGCTAGATTTATAAAAGTAGTTACGCTTGTTGTTGTTATTAAAATTGTAAATTATATAAGTAAATTTAATAAATACAATTTTTTTATTTTAAAAAAAAGAAAATCTTTGTTTTAGTTAATATATAATAGTTTTAAACAAATTGTATTAAGCTAAAACGTTGTTGCACTTTTGTTAAAAACAATATATTATTTTGTTGCAAATATTTACTATTAATTTTGCTTAATTTAAATAAACTTGTAGAGAATTAATTTAAATTTTTAACTAATAGATAGAGTCGAAATTGATTTTTTTATTAACTTAAAACTCAACAATAGTAGCACTATTTTTATAAAGTAGTTGAAATTATTTCTCTATATTACTTTTGATTGCTTTTTAGAGAGATTAAGATGTTTTTTGTTAATTTTTGTTAAAATTGTTAAGTTAATCAACTAAAATACAATATTAACTTAATTTATTTTTGTTTTCTTTTTTAATATATTTGTTACAAAATTGAACAAAGTTGCTATTTAGCAACTAATATATTAACAATCAAATTAATATATTTGACAAACTTATATTGTTAAACAAATTTAATTTAGTTAGTTTGTCGATTATAGTTTTGTAAGAATTAAATCGAACAAGCAACAAGAATTCGAATATATTGTATTTAAGTAAATTAAAGTACTTTTTAAGTTCTAAATTGTTTTCGAGATTATTTTAATCTAATAAAAAATTTATAGAATAGTAATTGTAACAAGAAATAGTATTAATATTTAATTAATTTTTATCTATTAAGAATTTCTTAAACAACTTGCGATTTTTGCTAAAACTAAACTTAATTTTGCTTTTTAAAACTAATTTTTTGTTAATTATATTGTAAATATAGATAAGATACAAATAGTATAGATATTTGTAAACAAAAATAAAAGCTCGAGATTAAATATATTTAAAATTATATAAGTATTAAATAATTTATATTATTTGCAAGACAAAATTTTTGATATCGAAAATAAATATTGCTTGAAGTATTGTTTTGTTGTATAGCAAATTTTCTAGCATACAAAAGCAAAAGTGTTGTTTAAAGACAACAACAAAATTGTATTATAATTGTTGTTCTAGCAAATTTGTTAATTCTATTCTAGCAAATTTATTAATTTTATTCTAGCAAATTTATTGAATTGAAGTTGAAACAATTTGTTGTCTCTCTATTCTAACAAATTTATTGATTTTATTTTAGCAAATTTATTAAGTTGTAATTAGAACAATTTGTTGTCTATCTCTTCTAACAAAATTACTAGAGAATTAACAAAATTAAATATTGTTAAGTTATATATTAATTAAGAGATATCTATTGTTGCAACTTAATTATGCTTTGCAAAGCATCTATTCTAGTAGCTTTGTATCTAGAATTGCTTTAGTAACTCTATATTTAAAGTTGCTTTAATAACTCTATATTTAAAGCATATCTCAAAAAAAAAAGTTAGCAAATATAAGTATTTTCAAAATACGATTTGTAGAATTGTGTCTAAAGAAATAGCTAGTATTATATTAGAATTAGAGCTTTAATAACTAGTATATAGTTAATTAACAAAAATACTAGCTATGCAAAACTAATTATATATAGAAAATAGATATAAGTACTATAAGTATTAAAATGCTAGACATTATTCGTAGTATACTCGAGACTAGAGAGCGAAGATTCGAAGAGTAATCGGAGGGCGAAGCCTGTCTAGCCTGGAACTATAATAGATTCTATCTTAGATATAATTCTAGAGCTATATAGACAATATAGATAGTTCAATAACTCGATTAATAATACAGAATGCTTGATTTTAAAGATCTCGAAATCTGCTAACCCTAAAATATTGAACCCTAAAACTTCCCTGCTAGCGTGTTGCATTACTAGGTGTGTTGTATTACTAGATAAGAAGAAGTATTAATCTCTCAACATCAACGCTATTGTTTAATCGAAAACTGCTCTTATATAGAATTACTATATCTACAAATATTGCTATAGATTTTTAAGATCTTAAATCAACTTGCGATCGAAATTATATATATAATTGCGATTTTAAATGTTTTGTCTCGATATACTTTAAACACTTCTATTAAGTTTTATTAAACTTCTATTAAGTCTTTATTAAATGCGTTGAATTAAAGTCTCTTTACAACAATAGCTATACAATATTATATTTACAATACTTAAAATTAAAGAGATTTAATAAGTAAATTGTTATTAATAGTTTACGAGAGTTTATAGTAAATTAGATGCGTTAATATTAAGAGATTAATAATATTTGCAATTCGAGATCGAGAAAAAAAACCAATTTTCAAAAGTTGCTCGAGATAAACTACATTTGTAATATTAAGATATTTGATTAAAATCAAGAATAGACTCGCAAATAAAGCAAAGTCTATAAGATATAATAAGTCTTGTATTATTGTTAGTTACCAATAATCTAAGATAGACAAGCTATATCTACTTCTAATACATTGTACTTTGCAGAATCTATATTAATCTATCGAAATACTTACTTCTAGAGAAATATTAAAACTTTGATTCTTAACACTTAATTAGACTTTTACTAACATATATAGCTTTTAATTAGTTGTTTTTATATATTAAAGTTGTTTAATTATATAGAATTTATAAGTAGCGCACAGTATTAAGAGATATCAAGTAAGAGAACTAAATATTTTACAAAACTAAATTGCTTAAAAACTTTAATTTTAGTATATTAAATATTAAGTTTTAATTATTACTATTATGTCTTAAAATTAAATACAAGTTGTAAGATATAATTTATATTATAACTTTAACAATAATAATATACTATTTAAAGCAAGTACGTATTAAACAAAAGTATATATAATTAGACTAACCGTTTTTCGGTTTTCGGTTCCAACTTTTGGAACCGACCCGACTCTTGGCGCCAAGAATTCGGGTTTCGGTTCCAAAAATAGTCAGTCTATATATAATAGAATTTTGCAATATATAATATATAAGCAAGAAGTAATCTAGATATATTAATAGTAATATAGAGTAGAGAAATAAATACTTAAGAATAACAATAGTATTTTTAGCACTTTTACAACAATTATTGTCTCTTAATCTTATTTTTAGATTCTAGATTGCAAATTCTAGTATAATACTAGCAATCAATAATCTAATAGATATGTTAGTGTCAAGCTCTTATAGTAGTAACTTGATATTGTGCAAAGTTTTCTCTCTAAGAATTTTGTTCTAGAATTCTTACAAATTAATATCTCTCTAAACTATAGTTCTATATATTATGTAATCTTATCTTGTATATATCGATATAATAATATCTTGTTATATATTTGTATACAATCTTATATCTAGCAAGATAATTTTTATCTACTTTTATATTTTGCTATTAAAATTTAAAATATAAAAAAATAACTAATTATTATATTATATTGATTAATATAACAAACAATATAGTAAATTATTAGTATTCTCGAAGATAATTATATATAAAGAGCAAAGATTGCAAGATATATTGTAGTTTCTAAGCTAGTTTTAATTAGATTCAGCTTACTTAAATTAAATTAATTTAGATCTAAGTTAATTCGCTAAGCAACTTAATTAGAATTAGATAGATAGCTCTTTAATCTATTTGTTTTATACTATCTTAGTGTTACGTGCAGTTTGCGATATAGTGGTGTTAGTGAACTGGATTGCCTGCCAGGGCGCCCGGGTTGACCTTTTGGGTCAGGTTAGATCTAATATCCTAACAATTGCTAGCTTCAACTCCCGATCAAGTGTCTTGGCGAGTACTACAGGTAGTTGTTTATTATATCGCGTGCCTTTGCGCAGATCTTAGATTCGATTCCCATTCTATTCACCAAGAGCATTTGGATAGTCGTAGTAGTGCTTAGGATGCTCGTGCGCTCGGACGCCGCCTATATAGTATTCTATAAATCCGTCCTGCACACAGGAGCGTGTGCTTTCTCGCTTTGTTAGGGACAAATTGTTACGCGCAGTTTGTTATATAGTAGTTTTAGTAAACTAAGTTTGTCACGGTATTGCACTAGGTAGTAGATTAGATAGTTGCACTCCTGATCGCATCTACTAGGCTGTAAATTATAATCAAGTAATCGCGATTAAATTTTGGTGCATCTAGATAGGCAAACGTATTTAACGCACTTAGCAGTGTATATAGTTGTTATCTATAGCTTCGATAGATCTTAACTCTTTTATATTTTATTAAATAATAGCTTCAATTTTATAGATCTAATTGTTTTATATAGTTAATCTTGATTGTTTGTAAGTATTATATATTATTCGAACAATTAATTCTTAGAATTATCGATTATTATTTTGATATCTACTCTCTTTTATCTAGATAATTGAAGTTTGCATCTAGATATTATTGTAGAATTATTTTCGTTAAGTATCGCAATATAGCGACGATTATTGTTATTTTATTATTAAGAGTTTTGATTAAATTATTAAGAACAATACTGCAAACTAACTATTTAACTCAATAACAATATTGTTGTTATTATCTTTATTTTTAACACTTTTATTTAATTGTTTTATAAATATATTAAGAAGTTATCTTTTGCTATTACTAGCACAATTAATACTATAGTAGTATTTTATTTTAATTTTTTTGCAACTTTAAGATTTAATCGAAATATTCGAAACTCTATTTTAGCAGAATTTTCAATCTATTTTGTTGAGTAAGCTATTGATATTATTTGTTCTTGTGTAACAACTTAACAATTCTACAATATTATTATATTGTATTGTTAATCTATATTATACAAAAGCTTTTAGCAATCTTATAACTTATTAGATAATATAAATAGCTTATTTTCTACTAATAATATTTTACTCGACTTAAAACTATTTGTTTCGAGAATCAAAATTAAATATCTCGACAATTTAGACAATATCTTAATTTACAAACGCAATAAATCAATTAGTAACAAAAATATCTTCGAGTCTATCGAAACAAATATCGACAATAAATTTAGATTGCAAAGTTTATTATTTCTTATTGAGATCGAAGAGACGTTTGCTAAGAAAGTAATTTTCGACGTATTTATAGATTCTTAGAATATTATATCTATCGATTTAACTATTTAAGCAATTGTCGATTAAGCAATTAATGCGAGAATAAATTGTGTTCTAGCTCGTATATAGAAGATACTTTATAGTATATCTTAAAAATTTTCGAGATTTATTGAACTATCTAAATTTATCGAATTATCGAAATCGACAAATAAAACAAATAGTTTATCTAGATAACACCCAAATAATATTGATTTCTTTGATTCTTATTATAACAACAAGTTCTTATTAAACAATTCTGTTATCGAGTATGCTAGAAAGGAAATTGTTTTTTGTAACATTTATGTTTTTGTAAATTGTGCTAAGAATATTGCGTCAATTAAAGATAACAAGTTAGTATACAATAATTTTTTTATTTGTTTGCGAGAGCAAGCATTTATTTGATATATCTCAAAACTTATTAATAATAAATGTTGCTTGTTTAAATATAACAATTATTTGAACAAATAAATCGATAGTCTTGTTTGTTAGTTTCGTGAATCTTTGATTAAAATTATAGAAATTGTTACTAGTAAGCAACATATTATACAAAACGTTCGACAATTACGAGAGTCTTGTAAGTACGCTTAAACTATAGTAAGAGCAACAAAATTAATCGAGCTATCTATCTACAATTAGTTGCAAATTATTTGAAATAAATTAAATATCAAATTTTAATATAATATATCTATATTGCAAATCAATATTACTCTTAATATATTTTTTAAGAATCTTAATAATCGCAAGAATATATAATAAAAGTTTATAAAAGTACGTTCGAGATTATCGAAGCAAAAGAATAAAAATAAGAGTTATCGTGCTATGCAGATTTCTATGTCGCAGCCGGCAAGGTGCCAAGGTTTTGGTGGGATTATTACACAAATTATAGTTTTTCGCGCAATTAAATTAAAATCTCTTTTATCTATTCAATTAGCATTTTGATTAGACAATATCTAAAGTCTTTAGTATAACTATATAGTTAATATTCTCTCTTATTTTTATCTTGTTGCTAGTAGTCTTTTTGATCTCTCTTCTATTGTCGTCGCTATAGACAAGTCTACCAAAACAAAAAAGTTCTTTAAGAAGATTGTTGTTGTCGCTTTCAATAACTTTTTGTTGTTTGCAAAATTTAAAGTTACTAAATTGAAACTCAAAATTAAAAAACAACTAACAACGAGTTTCTCTATTTCTATAAAGAAGTTTGCGAGTAAGACTTTTTCTATTAATATCGATATTTATTAAATATTCTCTAATTCTAATAAAGATTCTAATACTGCAAGTAATAGTAGATTCGATAGTAACAAAAATATAGACAATAAGATGTCTATCGATACTGCAACTATAGCAAAAATCTCTTTAAATAAGAAAGATCAAATAATTGCTAGCAAAACTATTAACTGTCGCAAACGTTGTTTTTTAGATAAAAGATTTAAAACTATACAAAAAATAAAACAAAAAAGAAAGAAAAAGAAAAATAAGTTGCTTGCTCTAAAGAACTATATATTAGTCTATATTATTGTTTTCGACAATAATATTCTCTTTAAATAAAACAATAGACTAATTATTGTTTGTAGTATTAACAATTAATTCTATACAACAATTTAGATTTGTATACAAGATAGAGCAGAGTTGTATATTAAAAACAATAAAAATTTGTGCTATAAACTAGAATTAAAGACAATAATTATTTGAAAAGATTAAAAATCTAATCAAAAACTAGTTTTAAAACTTAGAAACAATATAGATTAACTATTTAATATAGTTTTGCGCATTAAGAAGTATTTTTGTTTGCGATCTAAAAAACAAAAAATAATAGTATATATTTTGTTTCTATATAGTAGAGTTAAATCAAATATACTTTTATTGCATCTAAAAGATTCTTCTTCTTTAGAAAAATTGCTTTTTGCAACAATAATTAAGACAAAGATTGCAAAGAACAAAGTAATTTGCAAAACAAAAACTACTAATTTAATCAAAACTAACAAGATTGCGATAACAAAAAAGATTGTAAATCTATACAAATGCAAAAATTGTAAATATATAAACAAAAGCAAAGAAGAGTACTATTTAAGTAGCAATAAGCACTTTAAACTTGATTTAAAGAATATTAATAACTAAATTAAAGAGTATACAATTAAACAATATATATTTACTAAGCTCTCTAACTATATTAAATATCGATACAAGATAATTAAGTTTAATAACAATTTTTTTAATAGAAGAGATGTATTAAGAGCAAAAAAGTATATGTTTTTTGAAATTTCTATTTCTCAGATCTCTACTTCGATATCTACTTTATTGATAAATTCTATATTAGATTCTATAAAAACAATATTCGATCTTTGTTTTATAGATATAATAGAGAATTGCAAACGCAAACAAAAGACTAGAAATTACAAATATAAAAAAAAGCGTTAATTAGAATTTAATATCAAATAGAAATATATCGAAAAATATTGTTGCAAACAACAAACAACTAGTAGTATAGATACTAAATATTCTTGCAATAGATCTAGAACTTATATATATTTATTAAACGCAAATAACAATTTTCTTGCTATTTCTTTAAGCAATTCTATTAGAATATTCTTTAATAAATCTACTATAATAGATTTTGTCAAGTAGATTGTTCGCAAGAAAAATCTTGTTTTTAAAAATATTTTTTGCAATAAATTATTAGAGACAAGCAACATTTTGAACAAGCAAATATTTTTATTGCATATAATCTAAAGTTAGAAAACAAATATTAGATAGTAATTATCAATTAATATATTATTCGAAATTAATATTACTCTTGTCTGCAAAATTAAATTCTATAAAAATTCTCTAAAAGTTAAACAATTTGATAAAAAAACAATTAATACAAACTTTAATAATACAATACAAGATATAGATAGTAAATTAAATTTTCTATTCTTTTCTCTATATTATTGTCTATCTCTCTAAGATATCTGCATCGACATTTGTCGACAAAAAATATATATTTTTTTGTTAATATTATTTAGAGAAAGATTTTTGAAAATAATATTGCAATTTAAAAATATTTGTTATTGCTAACAATATTGCGAATTGACAAAATTTAATTGTTTAAAACTTAGTATTACAAATACTAAATCTTAAATTAACGTTAATACAATCTTCGACAGAGTTGTATAGAAATTTTGAACTTTCTTTCTAAGTATATATATACTAAGTTATAACTATTGTTGTTGCAAAATCTCAATTTTTATATATTTGTTTATCAATAGAGTTAAAAGAATCTATAAATAATTAGACTACAAACTTTAAAAACTATACAAACAATTAAAATAGTATTAGATATATTATATTGCAATTTTTTTCGAAAAATCTTATAAATAAAATTCTAGTAGATTTTTCTTCTATAATACAAATGCAAATACAAATATTAATTATTTTTTTACAACAAATTTCTTCTTTTACAATTAATAAAAACAAGACTTAAAATAGTATATCGAAGTATAGAGACACAAACAAGAACAAAAATTCGAATAATAACTTGTTTAAATATATAAAAAAGAAGAAATTAACGCAAAATATATAAAAACAACTAGAAATTCAAGAAATAATAAATTACAAATTTTTTGTTTAAATATCTAGTTATATATATTATTGCAATACAAATAATCTATTTCTAATATTCTAAAAAATCTATTAAAATTATATTTTTGTTTTTGTGTTAAAACAGTTTTTTGCAAGAACTTCTCAAATATTTTGTAGTTTTTTGCGTATTGCTTGTAATATTTTATTTATCTTTTAAGTATTGCAAAGAAGATTTCGATAAAATTAAAGTTGCAAAAGTATAGAGAAAGAAACGTCAATATAATATCGATACTATTATATATTTCTTGAAGCTTCTTATTTTTGTAGACAAAAATATTATTTAAATAGAGTACTAAATTAGAATCTTTGTTAATTGTCGATATAGTAAGTAAAAGAATATAATTGCGAACAAAATTGTTAAAGATTGTCTACGTAATCGATCTATAATAGATAATTCAAACAATATATTCTTCAATTGTAAATATTGGCAATATTAATTATCTTTTTAATTGTTTAAATATTGTATGCATTTTTGCTTTGCAATCTTGCAACAACTATTTATATTTTCTATTATTAGTTCTTTCGCAAACGACAAATTTATTTAGAAATATTAATTGATATATCTTTTACTTATATAATTGTATTTGTTAGATATTACGCTTTATCTAATTTTTCTACAAAGTGCAATAAAAGATCTAAAATATTTGTTAATATACAATTATTAGAGCTTTTATATATTGACTTTCTTATATATTTATCTTTCTCTTCGAAGTATTCTTGCGACAATTTAAATATCAACAGTAATATCAAATTTGTTATACAAATAAAGACACATTTTGTTAAAATAGACAATAAAGCAAAGATTAATATATTCGAGAAAACTATTCTTTATTGTTTTACTAATTAATCTAGCAGAATCTCTTCGATATTAAAAGACAACAACAAAAATATACAACTCGATATTATATTTTATCTTGCGTACTTGACGCTTAAATATATTTTCTAGATACAATATTTGAGCAATATTTTTATCAATTCTAATGCAATCGACTATTGCAGCTCTTTGATTGTCGATTAGAACAAACGTTATAGCAGAAAAAGAATTACAAAATATATAGATTGCACAATTATACTAAAAACTTCAAATACTATCTAATCAAAATACTAATTAAATAGATAAAAGAGATTTTAATTCAATTGCGCGAAAAATTATAATTTGTGTAATAATCCCACCAAAACCTTGGCATCTTGCCGGCTGCGACATAGAAACCTGCATAGCACAATATAACAAAGATTCTAATAGAGATAATTAGAACTATAGTTGTAAAAATATTTTATCTAGCAATTTTAAATCTTGCTTTAATTAGCAAGATAATAAATACAATTAATTTTTTTGTTTAAAATTTTAGTTTGTTTTTCAATTCTTTGCGTTAAATTATACGAACTTCGCATTTTAGCAACAATCGATATTGTTATTTTTTTATTAGAATTGTGCTTATCAATTTTAGAACAAGCAGCAATTATATTAATAGCAAGATTAATTCTTAAACAATTTGCAACTACAACAAACTTTATTTGTTTTATTGTAATCGAAGTAAATTACAACTGATTTTGTCGCTCAAAACGCGCTCTTAAACAAATCAAATTTCTATTAGATTTTGCGTCAATTATTCAAGCGCAATAATATCAATTAACGTCGAACTTAAGTATAATCAATCTATTGAGACGTAGAGAATTAAAAGAACTATATAAAAAACTACGATCGAGATATATATTACAATAATAAAGAATACTATAATAACAGGAATTATTAGAATAATAATTGTAATTTCAATACTTATTTAACTTATTCAAATAAAGCAAAGAATAAGATAGAGATCGATTGTAAAGATACTAACAATAAAAAGATTATTAAAATTAATTTTGTAGTCTTAAGACAATTATCTATTATTTGTTGTCGTTGTTAGAAAAAGCTCTTATTTAATAGCAAGCTTTATTGTTATATTCGAACATATTGCAAAATTGACGCTATCGATATCTATTACGACAATTATTTAAATAATAAAATCTTAATAAAGTTTACAACTATTATTATTATAGAGTCTACTGCTTTGTCTACAACTCAATTTAAATATAATTTTTGTTCTTAATACTATACTTGTATCTTAATACGTTACTTTATTAACAATAAAGAGATAGAGAAGTGTTCTAATTTTAAATGCGATATGTTATTAATTGATTGCAAATTTCTTGCTTCGCAATTATATAAATTAATTCGACAAACAATTATATTTTTTAAGATACGCAATATAGATAATCGCGAATATAATATCTCGAAGTATTGTAAGTTTGACTTCTATATAATTGGAACTTATAATAAAGCTTCGATTATTGCATATTTTAAACAAGAGATTTACGTAATAGATAGTTTTTGGACGAAAGTGCTTATTAATATCGATATAATTAAGCTTAAAATTATATTTTTCGACATAATATACAAAGAGATAATTATAGATAATTGTAAAATAATAGTATCTTTTTTTGTAATTTTAAAGAGAAAGCGTATTAAGCGCAAACTACGTAGTTGAAAGCAAATAACAATTTCGATATATACAATTATAGCAATATCGATAAAGTATCGCGAAAAGATTATATTAAATAATAGAGATTACAACTTTCTATCTAGATCGAATATAGTCTTAAAATCTAACAATAATTTTTTTGCTTATATAGTAAATGCAAATGTAAAAGCAATTTAAGTAAAAAATATCTTTAACAAGATTTTCGTAATATTAAAGAATTTTATAATTAAAGAATTGCAAAATTACAACAAAAATAGATATTATTTAACTTATTCGAAGAATACTTATCTAGCAATTATTTTTTTACTAAGATAATCTAAATATTTAAAGCAAATAGCAAAATATATTGTTGTAGTAGAGCTAACAATTGTCGCGATCTTTGAAAACAATATTGAATTTGTTATATCTTAAGACGATATTACAACAATATTGTTATTAACGCTCTTAATAACAATTTCTTATTTGAATATCTTATTATTGCTTCTACTATTAAATAATATTATCGATTTATTTTACGATAGTATTATTTTGTCTATCGAAATACTAATAAAGTTAGTAATATCTAATAAAATTCTTGTCTATAGAAATAGTTTTGCGTACAATTGTTTATTTATTGTTGCGAAAGAATATTAGAGTATCTTTTGCAACTTCGACGATATTGTCGATCTATTAGAAGAACAATAGATACAAATATTTATTCTCTTCGACGCAAAATCAAATACGTCTTAAATATATTTTCTAAGTTTAGATAACAAAAAGACAATTAATAATAAATTTAATTGTCTATATAGTGAAAAGAAGATATTATAAACAATATAGTCTAATGTATATAGCTACTTTGTTTTTGTAATATAACGAATTGTTAACAAAATACGCAAGAGTTGTATTGTTGTCGATATTAGAGATCTTAACAAAAATTTTATATTTAATATTTACTTTATATTATTATAGTTCGACGTTTTGTTTGCGATAATAAAATTTTGTATATTTTAATTATAAATTATGCTAGCTTCTTTTATTAATAATTGATACAATATTAAGATTGACACAAGTTTATTGTAATTAGTTATTGCAATAGTAAGCAATAAAATATAACAATTTGAATTATAGAATATTGCAACTTCTTGACTTATGTTTAAAAATAGATAGATATTATATTATATCTATATAATTTTGCAAAAGTTTACGTTGACAACGTTGTTGTTTATTCTAGTATTTTAGAAGAGTATTTATGTTACTTAAACAAGATCTTTAAGTTGTTTAAGTAGATAAATATTGTTATCAAATCAAACAAATTTTTTCTAAGTTACTCTATTATTGCTTTGCTTAATTAGAAGATAGATAATTTCGATTTTATTATTGCGAAAAACAAGCTTGAGACAATCTAAGAGTTACAATTTTCGACAATATTAAAATATCTCGAAATCTATTTTGACAAGATCGATTACTTGCGTTAGTATATATTATATTATACGCAAAAAGTCGAGATTCTTTAGAAGCGCAAAACTTATTTTTTTTGTAACAAATCTATTAAAGAGATTGCTCGAAAACAATATTTGCATTTTATTATAATAATTATATTTAACAAAGTCGAACTTAACTTCTTTAATTAGTTTTAAGATTTTTTTATTAAAGCTATTGTAGCCGGATAATCAGATAATATCAGACTATAGACTTGAGAATATCTGTTATTAGTACTAGTAATCTATCTGCAATACATATGCGATCTTTCTTACTTAGATCTTAGAATCTTAGCTACTTAATATACTATTAGATTGTATAGTGCAATTTATATATATATTGCAGTAAATCTTTGTTGTTATAGTTGTTTACTAATTAGAATTTTATTTCTATCTTGTTATATTAAAACTTAACGCAAAAAATTAATTACAACAATAAATATTAAAACAACAAGTTGTCAATATATTTCTAAAAACAATTTTAGAATTTTAGAAATTCAAAAACTCAAAAATACAAAAAAAAATATATAAAAGACAAATTAATTCTAACAAACTATTAGAATCAAAATTTTCAAAAATCAAAAACACAAAATTAACAATTTAGAAATTAGAAATTAAGATATTATTAGATTAAAAAGCAAGAAAAAAAAAGACAATATTAAAATATTAAAAATAGCAATAAAAGTTGTAAATTCGAAAATTAAGATATCTTATTAAAATTGCAACTAGTATCTACTGTTAAAACAATAGATTGTTTGCTAATTATAATAATATTATTAAAAAAAGCTTCTTAACAATATAATTGATCTATCTACTTAGAAACAAGAACGTTATTTGGACTTTCTTCTTAATAAAAATTGAAATAGATCTCTAATGCAAAAATATTTGTTAATAGTAGATCGACAACTAACTGAAAAAAACAATAGATCGAGAATATTTATTTATAAACAATTAAAAAAATAAAAAAGCAATAAACAAGAAAACAACGCAAAGTTGAGAAAAAAAAAGAAAATCTTTTTTCGATAATTTTGCAAGAAAAAGAAAAAGATTTGCAAATCAAAAGTATTATTATTTAAATTAACTATTATTATTAGTCTTTTTAATTTAGTAGTTGTTACTTTTACTATCTATTGTTAAGCTATTCTCTTAGAAACAATGTTTTAAAGCAATAGAAAAATCGCAAAGTTCTTTTTCGACATATTTATGTTAACAACAAGTCTACTTAATAATTTTATAGAAATTGTAAAGTTCTATTACTACGTAATCTCTATATCTTTCTTAAAAACGCCAAAAATATTGCATTTTAATACATTTAATATTATCGATTTTCTAAATTAATTCTTGAATTTTTGTAATAAGTATAGAGTTATTTCTTAATATAAGATTATTAAGTTGCTTTAATATTGCAATAAACTTATAGAAAACTTTATTAAATTTACTGTTGTTTAAACAAATAAAAAGTAATTTGAAATAATAAATAAGTTAAAAAATAAAAATAAAAATAAAAATTTAAATTAGAAAATTAACTCTTGTACTTTTCTAAAAGAATTGAAAGATATATTAAAAACAAAGTTCAATAATATTTGTAAATACAATCGACAATTTAAAATTATTTTCTCGAAACTTATTAAATTTAATTAAGTTAATAAATATATTAGATTTTTGTAATATTTAAAAGATCTTTTTTACAGTATTTGCACTAAGATAATACAAAAGTATAAAATTAATTTAAACAACGCAATTACTATAATATTTGAATTGTTATACAAGACAATTATAAAACTAATCGAAAATAAAACAATTATACAAGAAATAAATATTAATAGCAATTAAACTGCTTAGCAAATTGCAGATATTAATATAAATAAATTAATAAATATAATAAACAAGAAACAAAATTTTGTTAAGAAAAAAATTATATTAAAGACAATTTTTGCTCTTTTAGTATTGTTAGCAATTGCAATCGAAAATACAAAAATTAACAAAATACTAAATATTTTAATACAAGTTTTTGAATATCTTAAGATTAACAATGTTCGCAAAATAATAAAAAGCAAATTTTTTTAAATAATTTAACAAACAATAACAACGCAATTATAAGAAACTTTATATATTTTATTTTTTTAAATTCAAATTACAATTTAGAGTTTATTTTAAAAATAATTTATATTTATTAAGAATCTACTTTTGTTTCTAAGTACAATCAATTTTAATTAAAATTAAATAAATATTTGTTTTGTTACAATTTGTATAAACAATAAATTTATTTAGAGTTAACAATCTTAATAGCAAATAGAAAAATTTATATAAATAAAAGCAACAGAATTTGCTATAAGTTTAACAGTTCTAAAAATAAAAAAATAAAGTTGTCTTTTAATAGTACAAAAATTTAAAGAAAGACTATAAGAATTTGTTTTTAATAGAAAGCGCAAGATTGTATTCGAAATTCTATAATTATAATAGTAGCAATAAAATTAAATATTAATTTTTTGTTAAAAGATAAAAAGAATAGTAAATCGAATTAAACAATAGTAAAAATTCGAGAAATTTAATTAAAATAAGATTTTTTTAAACAACAAATATTTTAAAAGTTTTTGATAAAATAATTAAAAAAAGAATTAGAAAAAGAATTAGAAAGAAAAAGAGATTTTTAAAAATTAAAAATGTTAGATCTAAAAATTATTTAAAGATAACAAAAATCTTAGACAAAAAAATATATATAAAAAAAAGAGTAATAGAAACAAAAGTAAAAAATATTACAATAAAAAATATTCTTGCAATAATTAATTCTAATTCGAGAATTATTAAGTATCAAAAAAACAAATTTAGAAAAAAACAAAAAATTTCTGCAAACTATATATAGCAAACAAAATATTCGAAAAAAATACTATAAATTGTAAAAAATTAAATCGATTTTAAAACTCTAATTTAGAATATTTTTATCTTAAAAATAGAAATAAAATTAATAGATTTTCTAAATTTTTTTTTCAATTTAAGTTTTTTTTTTTTTTTTTCTTTTTAATAAAAAGTTTAATACTATAGTAGTAAAAAAAAAATCTTAGAAGTTTACAAAAAAAAAAGAAAAAAACAATTGTTATTGTAAAATTAATTAGTACTAAATTTATTAAAATTGTTTATTTTTAGAATATTGTTGCAAAAGTAAAATCTCTTAGAATTCTATATTTTGTTATTTGCTTAATTGTATAAATATAGTTAAAAAATATAAAAATTAAAGCAATATTCGATAATAATATAAAAATCAATTGTATTAGCAAAAGTTTTGCAAACAAAACTAATCTAGTTATTTAATAAGATATTTCTATTTTATTAATAGAAGTTACAAAAGTATATACTTGTTTTAAAAAAGTAATAAAAGATACAAAAATATTAATTAAAAAAGTAATAATTTATATTTTTATCTTTGTTGTTTTTTAATTCGATTACAAAATTCTATTAGATTAATTTTTTTAACAATTTATTTTAAAGACAAAACAAAATATATTAGTATTTTAAAAATATTTGTTAATTAGTTTAGCAACAAGAATAAGAATATTGTATTTTTAGAGAAATCTTTAAATTTCTAGATAATTGTTCAATTAATACAATTGTTTAATTTCGCAAATCTAACTGCAAAAAAAATTCGAAAATAAAAATTAAGATTATTAGAGTAACAATATTGCAAAATAAGATTAAAAGAAAGATCTAACAAAGTTCTAATTAATTAGAACAAATAGACAATATTAGTATTTATTTGTCTATTAATATAGTTAATCAAAATCGAGCAAATATTCGAATTAATACTATATTTCGAATATTTTAAAATTATTAATAATTCGAACTTTTCGACTATATATTATAAAAGAGACTTTTACTATTTGATTATTCAAAAAGTTTAATATTTTTTGTTAATTTTTTATTGTATTGTATTTATTTGTTCGAATAAATACAATATACAAACAAAAAATTCAAAAAACAAATTTAATAAATACAAACAATTTAGATAATTCTTTTTCAAACAAATATTTGAACTAAAAAGAAATATTAGAATTATTAATTATAAAGAATCTCTAAAAAAAACTTAATAGAAGATATAATTTCTTTCTAATATTTAAATTCTTAAATATTAAACGCAACTCTTGTTTTATTAAAAAATATATTTAGAAACTAATTGTAGAATTCGAATTCTTTTTGCAAAAACAAGAATTCTTAATTACAATATTTTTCAATTATAAAATTGTTTTAATATAGAATTTTGCTAAAATAGACAAAATTATATTAGAAATTATATTTGATCAAAAAATCTATACTATAAAATACAAAATATAGCAAATCTTAAGATTTTTGATTTTTTAAATATTAAATTCTATTGTAATTAAAATATCAAAAAAATGTCTTTAAATTAATTTGCTAAAATATTGTTATAATTTCTATTAAAATTCTTAATTTCTAATAAGTAAAAAGAAGAAGAACAAGTATTATATAATTAATATAACTATAAAGATAAATAAAATAATTGTTCGAAATACTAATATATCTTCTAATATCAAAGAGTTTGCAAAAGAGTTTGTTGAAATAATAATTATATTACTAATTAATTTGTTTTTAGAATACAATTAAATAGATTTTGTATTAAAAAATTGCAATCTTACTATCTTTATAATTTTTTTTAGATTGCTTAGAATAATTTGTTTGTTGCAAAATATTACTAATTTAATTGCTTAATTTGTTAGAATTATAATATATATTCTTAAGAATTTTCTCGACAAATACTATCTATTTGTAAACAATATAAATATAAAAGAATTTAAATTAAATTATAACAACAAAAAGATAGTTTCAAAAATTAGATTATTTATTCTAAAATATATTTAGTAATTAAATATAGTATTAATAAATATAAAATTGTTCGAATATATTATATTCGACAAAAAATCTTAATTTTGCAAGTTAGAAATTAAAATTTTCGATTTTGTATATAATTTTAATAAACAATTTTCTAACAATATTAAAATTGTTAAAATTGTTAAATAACTATTGTGCAAAAATATTTCTAAAGTTAGAATTTTTATAAAAATATATATCTATTATTAAATTTAAATATTAAAGTTTGTAATTGTTACAAAGTCGATCTATTGTTTGTTTAAAACAAAATATATTTTTGTTTAAAATTTTAAGCAGCAAAATATTATAAACAAACTAAAGATTACTTTAACAAATATACTAACAATATATATTTTAAACTACTCTATTCTAATTGACAAGATTATTCTAACTATAAATTTTAATTTAAAAAATTAAAAAATTAAATTAATACAAATTAATACAATAATAAAGAGAAAATATTTTTTATAATATAAGAGTAAATTCTAAAGCAAGCAAAAATTTCGATACAATATTAAAAAACAAAAATATTAAAAACTTATAAAGATTTTTAAAAAAATACAATTCTAATTGTATAAAATTCGATTTATAATTAAGATTAATACAAATATTTTAATAACTTAATTTAATTGCTTTGCAACAAATCTATTTAATATTTTAATAATTTGTTAATTAATTTAAATTTGTTTTTTCGATTTTAATATACAATATATATCTAATTAAAAATATACAACAACTAATAGATTTTCAAAAAAATTAAAAGATTTGTTCGACAATATTAACAAAATTAATAAGAAAAATATTAATAATTTTATTAATAATTAGTCAAACTATATTTGGATTTGTTTTGCACAAATAACAATATTAAAAAAGAATAAAAATATTTTCGAAAACAGATATTTTGATAAATTTGAGCAAATTGCTTAATATCTAATTTTGCTACAAAGATTAAATATAAGTTAGAAGAATTTTTGCAAATTTAAGAATTATATTTTTTATTTTCTAATAAAAGAAAAACATTTGTTTCGAAAAACAAACAAAAATATATTTTTGTATAGAATAATAAATTAGACAAAAGATAAGAATTGAATTGTAAAAAACTTATATAACAAAAATATTTATAAAAAAAGAAAAAATATTTATCGATATATTGCAAATCGATATTAATAGCAAAATCTATTTAATTTTTACAAAAAATATATTGCAAACTACAATAAATATTAGCAAAGAATTTTTAACAAACAAAAAAAAATTATATACTCGACTTATATTTTTAATTTGTAAAAAAAAATTGTTGTAAATTGTATTTATATATTAATTGCAAAAATATTTATTGAAGTAAATTTAATAATTGCTCGAAATAATCTAACAAAATAAATAAAAATTAAAACAATTTCGAATTTCAAAATACTTATTATAGTAAAGTTTCTATAAGAGAATATTTTCTGTTGATATAAATATATTAAAAAGATAATTATAAATAACAAATTCAAAAACAAAATTAATATAACAATTAAACTTCTAAAAAAATATAATATTAAAAAAATAACAATATTAACTTATTATTTACAAACAAATAAAATAATAAAAAAAGAGTATAAATCTATTGTTAATATTTTGTTTAAGTTAACAAAAAGAGTTTTTACAAATTAATTACAATATTTGTATACAATCTTATAAACAAATAAAACAACAATTCGAAATTTTATTAAAAAAATATTGTTTTGTTTTAAGTTTAAATACAAAATTGTATTGTTAATTAAGATAAAGTATTTAATCTAATATATTATAAACTAAGAGAAAGCTTGCTTAACAACAAATTTACTAATATTGCAAACAAAACAATTAAAAAGAAAAAAGAAAAATATTTAAAAACCAGTTTTGTATCTTTATTGTTTAAAAAAAAAAAAATCTTTAATAATAATTATTAACTGCAAATATATTTATTTCAAATTAAAGATTTAATTTTATTATATAATATTAAGCTCGATAAAAAATATAATATAAAACTATTCTTTCGATAATTAAATTTTTTCAAAATAAGAAAAAAAAACAAAATTAAAAACTTTTATATTTTGAAAGAAATTAATAATATAAAATTTAGAAATATCTATTTAGAAAATCGATTAAAAAATATATATAGAAAAAAATCAAAATTTTCAAAATTTTGCAAAATCGAAAAACAAGAATAAAAAAATAGAAAATAATTTTATATAAAAAGCAGAAAATTAGTCTAATTAGAGTAATAGAAAATTGTTTGCGATTATTATATTATTGCTATTTTATTACAATTATTACAATTATACAAAAATATAAGAATTTTTTTTTTAAAAAGAGAAAAATTGCAATTTTTATATTTATTTTATTTGCAAGAGCTTTAATATAAAGTTTATCAATTTATAAGTATTAGAAAGAAATTTAATTACGTAGAGTAATTTACAAGATATTATAATTTCGAGCACTCAAAAAAAACAAATAAAAAGATAAGAAGATTAAAAAATTAAAATACTAACAATTCCAATTAATCAAAAATAAACAAATAGTATTAGTATCTATTTGTCTACTTTAATTAATTAAAATTAATAATTAGAAAGCAATCTAAAAGTATTAATAGCAAATCTTAACTTAAAATTCTAGAATTTTAAGAATTTCTTCAAATTATAAAGAACAAGTTTTAATTATTTTTTACGCAATATTTCTTAACAATAAAGATAGTAGAATTATATATTAGTTATATTAGCTTTATATTTGTCTACAAGTTAATATACAAATAAATATTAATACAATCTTTTTATATAATTAATAATATAAATATTGCAAACAACAATTAAGTCTATAAATAAAGATTCTCTATATTTGAAACTTTATATTTGTTAGATATTTAGAACAAGTTATTGTTTTATTTATTCAAAATACAGCAACTTAATAATTTGATTTTTTGTCTACAAAATTCTCTTTTTCGATTTATTATTTTTGTATAAATCTTTTTTTATTAAGTTTGTATTATAACAGATTTAGAGCAACAATTATAAAATACTAAATATAGACAATTTTTTGCAAAAGAAATTTTTCAATCTTTATCAAAAAATTAAAATTAAAAACAAGAATTATTATTTATATTAATAAAAAGATTTTGTAAAAAGTAGCAATTTATATTTGCTAAACAAAATACAAATTAAGTTTCGATAATATCGATATAATTTTTTTGTAATTAAAGATTAACTTCTTCGATTAAATTATTTTAAATATAAGATTAGCAAGGATTATTTTAGCAATTACAAATATTGTAGTATTAAATTTCTCAAACTTAAACTTAAATTAAATTGCAAAAAACAATTATTTAATCTATCAAAGATAATTTGATTATTAAAAATTGTATCTATACTTAAGTAGTTAATATTCTACTTTAATATAATAAAACTACTAACAATAAAAGAAAAAAAAAATTGAAAAATCTTCAAAATATAGTTCTAGATATTTTGAAAATAATTAAGAATTAAATACAAAATTTGTAGCAAATTGTTAATAAAAATATTTAAGTACTAATAAGTAATCTATTATAGCAAGAATTGAAAAACGCAATATAAGAAATTAATTAAAACAAAAGATTACAAATTCAAAATAATCAAATTTAATTTTGCAAACTATAATTATCAAAGACTGCAAATATATTGTCTAAAAATATAGATTAATTAATTACTAAAACAATATTACAAATAGCAAAGAAATATTAGAATCTGCAAAAAATTTTAAAAAAATTAAATCGAGCTATATACAATCGACTTAAATCTTGTACTATAGAATTAAAATATATTGCTAACTATACAATCGACAATTACAACAAAATAAATATTAAAAAATTCAAAAATACAATAGTATCTATTAAACAAAAGCTTTTAAAAGTTAAAATAAAAAATTATTCTTAAGAGTTTAATTTAATAAAAATTTCAAATACAAAGCTAAAGAAAACTTGTTAAACAAAAATTTAAACAATTTTGTTTTTTTCTACAAAAAATACAGAAAAAGCGCAGATTTAAAACAATAAATAGAAAAAATCTAAATTGTTAGTTTTTTAGTTAAAATTAAAGTTGAACTCTAAAAATAACAAAACTTACAAAAGATAAAGCAAGAAAAAAAACAAAAATTCAGAATTTTTTGAATTTTTTTTTTTTGCTATTACAATTGCAAGATTTGATATTAAGATTGTTTTTGTTAAATTCTAGACTATCTGAAGTTGTTGATACAACAAAATTATATATTTTAATTACTAAAATTGCAAGAATCTTTTTAGAGACAATAACTATCTTTATTTTAATAAACAAGAAAAACAATATAAAGAACTATCTATATATAAAAGTAAATATAGATTTGCAATATCGAATTAACTATTGTTTAACAATACTAATTAAAGTCTTTTAACTAATCGAACGAACTATATTAACAAAGAAGCAAGAAAAAAATCTAGTTACAATTATATTAAAATCGATTGTCTATATAGCTTATTAAAGAAAGCTAGAATTTCTATTAAAAATAAATCGAGTTTTAAATAATTAAATTAAGAGACAAATAATTTAGTATTATAAGAAACAAAATAATTTTTTAGTATTTGTAAAACAAAATAAATTAAATTTTAAATCTAGTATTTGTCTATTTGTTTTTAAAGATTCTTTAAAACAGTATATTTATAAGAAGAAAGAGCTAATTTTTTTATCTAACAATTTTTAATAGACTAATATTTAACTTCGAGTAATAGATAGTATTGATCTAACAAAATAAAATTAGTATAGAATAATTGTCTGTTAAAATTAATTTGTTTATCTAATTGTTAATTCGAAATATTAGATATAGTTGCAATTTTAGAACAAATTGCAAATAATATTATATTATTAGCAAAAAAACAATAATCGACAAAAAGAGTAGCTTCTTAATTGTTTGTTTTTTATACTACAAATAATAGTACAAATAAATCTAGATTCTTATATAATATATATATTTCTACAAAATAATTACAAATATAGATTGTTAACAATATTATATTTGTTAGTCTTTAAAAAATATAAAAATTAAATATCGAAATATTACTTCGATCTTAATATAAATTAGAATATTTATTAAGAATTTTAGCAATTACAATTAATTGTTTTTTTTATTGTACAAAATAATTTGTTTTGCAAGAAATATATATTAGATAATTTTTATATTTAAATCGATATATAATTGCAAAAAGCAATAAGAAGAAAATAGCAAAACAAAAAAATATTAAAAACTAAATTAACAAAGAAGAATTTGCTAAAATAGAAATTGTATTAAGCAAATATATTTTGTTAATCTAAAGATATACAAATTGCGTAATTTCAAATTTCTTATTGCAAATTAAAAATTAAAATTAATACAAAAATTAAAATATTTTCTATCTATATAATTCTATTAAAAGATAAAGAAACTCTGAAGAATTTTCGAATAAATACAAGAAGCAATATTGCTGCAATTTATTAAGATTTAACTTTGTTAAATTTATTTTTAACTAATATATTTTATTGTTTTAAAATTGCTATCGACTTCTCTTTTATATTTAATATTAAAATTATTATTATAGAATATATATTTTGAAACTCGACAAAAATAATAAAGAAATTAAAAATATTATTCAAAAATACAAAGAAATTTAATTGTCTAATAAAACAAACTCGAGAATATACAATATATTATATAAAATTAGTATAAAAAAAGATTTAGAAAATAGAGAGTAAAGTATTTAAACTATATTTGTAAATACAGTTTATAATATCTAAAAACTTTAAAGTATTTAATATTTATCAATCTAATATTTAGAACAATTTAAATTCTTATTTAATTAACTATAAAAAGATAACAAAATTTAAGTCTTCGACTATTTGTTCTAACAAAGAAGAGAAAGTTCTACTATCTTAATTCGAAATTAAGAAAAAATATTATAAATCAAAATTAAGTTAGCAATCTAGATCGAGTACTTCGAGACTAGAAATAATTTCTGAAATTATATATTTATTTTTTGTTTTAAAAAGTTTAATATAGATATAATAGCAACAACTTATTTTATTATTGTTATTTTTTTCTTAGACTAATCTTTCAGATTTATATTAAGAAAACTTATTATTATTGTTATTGTTTTTAAGAAATAAATAAAATTTATAATAATTAACTTTATTAAATACTTAGTTTCGATTAAATAATTCTTTCGACTCTGAAGAAAGTTTTATACAAACTAATTTATTATATTTTTTACGCAATTAATTTAAATAACAAAAGAAACAAAAGATCTAGTCTGACAATCTTAAAAAAATAAGAACAATTTTTTAATTTTTTTTATTATAACTTCTGTATAAGCAGAAACAAAAGTTTTTTTAATTCAGTAATTAAAAGACAATTACTAAAAGAGAGAGAGTTGTATATAGTCGAATAATTAGATAATATTAGACTATAAATTTGAAAATATTTGCTATTAGTATTAGCAATCTATTTGCAGTATATATGCGATCTCTTTTACTTAGATTTTAGAATTTTAGCTACTTAATATATTATTAGACTATATAGTGCAATCTATATATATATCGCGATAAGTCTCTGTTGTTATAGTTGTCTACTAATTAGAATTCTATTTCTATCTTGTTACACTATCTTTCTAGCTTACTATAACAGAACAAGAATCTTGTTTATTAATATAAATATATTAAAGAAGCGAAATTATAAGATAATAGTATATTATATAAAACAGAATAGAGAGTTTACAATTTAAAATATTTAGACAATTTAGTATGTTAAGTTATCGCGACGTAACAACATAATGTTTATAATATTTTTTAGCAAAATATTGTTTAATATTGAGTTTCGTTATTAATCTATTAAGTTCGAGATAATTGTATTAATATAAACGATTTGTAAGATACAACTAATAATTGTTAATTCGAACTATTTTACAATAATATATACAAATTATAAAACAAGTTTGTTAATTGTAAATTAAACAAAGTTTATCTCTAGCAATATTAATAGATTAAATATAAAGTTTGTACAAGTATTAATCTATCTATTTTAGTTTTGCTTAAATATGCGTTATATATTTGAGAAATCTAATTTAATATTAAATATATTAAGTCGATTATTTATTAAATTTATTAAGATAGATTATATCGACGCTCTTGATATTAACAACAAGATATATATATACAATTAAACTATTGTAATTATAAATAATATCTTTTATTTTAATATTTAGAAAGAATATTAAGAGAATTTTGTATAAAGCAAATTTATTTTTGTTTTTCGCAAGTTTGTTTTTGCAATTGCTATCGAAGTATTACTATTTATTACAAAAGTATCGACTACTATTATAAAAATATTTTGCAATATTAATGCGCTATTATCTATTACGAAAGTATTATTTGATGCTATTAAAGCATTATTGTCTACTATAAAAGCACTATTTAATACTACGAACGCAATATTTTTTGCTATCGCAATATCTATTGTTGTCGATAGATCAATATTGTCGATTTGTATTAATATCGATTTCTATTTAATAGATAAATTTATTTATTATCTTAAGAACAAAAGAACGCGATTGTGTATATTTTGCAATATTAAGAGTACAATAATAAAAGCGACGTATAACAATTGCTTTTACGCAAGTTATTATAGAATTTATATTAGACTAAGTAAAGCAATCTATATTTACAAGTTATTAAGAAAGTTTATTATCTATATTTGATATTGTTTTTAGTGTTAACTAAATTAGATACAATCTTATTGCAACTACAAAGAATTAATATTTATATCTATTTTTTTTATTTTTTTTATACGATTGTTATAAACTTTGTTCTAGTTTTGTCTTAAATTAATTTTTAGAAGTACGATTGCATATTAAATATTATTAACAAGTTCTTAAGAAGAGTTTTATTAATATTAGAAAAATTTACATTTAATGTTGCTAAATAGCTTAACAAGATTTTGGATAGACTATAGTCTACAAATTGAGATAAATCGATTTTAATTATATTAGATTGTAATTTCAATTTTTTTTTAGATTTTTAAATTACTATATTTTAAAGATTTAATATGCGAATACTTTTTAGCTTAACATATTATTTACAAATCGACAATTTTTCAGAATATACCAATCAAATGTTTAAGATTGTTTTTTGCTATCTTATTTTGGACAATCTCGATATAGATTGAATTAAAGTCTTATTATTTATATAGATATATTTCAATAATTTATCTAATGCTTTAATAGAGAGATTATCTAACAAGATATACTATAAATTCAAGATTAGAGAGACTATCTATATAATTATCGAGATAAACGAGAACAAAAATAGAGACAAAGAAGTAAAGACGCAATTCGACAATTTCGAAGTTATATAGTTTTGCTATTGACAAAAAGTTGTAGACGTTATCTTCTATACTAGTTTATTGTCAAAAATTAGATATAATTTAACGTATATCTTTCTATTACTTAAGTTAGAAGACAAGACATTTTTGCAACTTTATTGTAATTATATACTTTTTAATAAACACAACAAAAAACTTAGTAATTAGCGAATCGATTTCTTTCTTATTAAATAACGCATTAATCGATTGATATATAAGCTCGATCTATTATTTAGATAGCGTATTAATTTTGTTATATTTGTTACTTAACTAGAATTACTATTAAGTAATAACAATTTTTATAATCGATTGCGTTTCGACTACTTTGTAGAGATTAAAGTCGAAGACGTTTCTAATATACTCTAAATAAAATTCTATAAGATAGAGAAACTAGTTAATAGACGTACTAGAAGATACAATTCTATATAGATTGTTTAATATTTTCTACAATAAAAAGATTACAACTCTAAGTATAATAAGTAAAAATTTGTTATTGCTTTGAATAAGTTAGTCAATTTAAGCGAGAACTACAAAGTTGATTATCTCTTTAATATTTTTATAACAAAGCGATTACTTAGAATTGCAAGACAAATTTTATTTTTTGTTTTTGTATCGAAGTAGACGATCGCGAAATATATTTTATTTGTTGTTTTCTTATTAAAGTAGATAATATTTGCTTTATCGCTATTAAAGCAATTGTTTGTTATCGAGATATCTATATTGACGTTGTTGTAGCAAAAAATAGTGTTTCGTCAATTACAAATGTTTATCTATATATTACTTAAGACGTTTAAGAAGATATCTATTATATTTGCGTTTGTTTTATACAACAAGATTTTTGATAACTTTTTAGAGTCTATTTTTTGTCGAAGCAATTGTTTGAGCAATTGTTTTCGATAATAATTTTTTTTCTTTCTATTCTTATTATTTATAAGTACGATTTATAGCTATTTGATATTTATAGTTTATAAATTTTCTTACAACTTATAATTACAACTTATAGCTATTTGATATTTACGATTTATAAACTTAGCAAGAGCATTGCGCATTTTCTAGTTGACAACAAATTGTTATAGTATTGCACTAGATAGTAAATTAGATAATTGCATCTTTGATTGCATCTATTAGACAATAGATTATAATTAGATAATCGCGATTAAATTCTGGTGCATCTAGATAGATAGACGTATCTGACGCATTTAGCAGTGTATATAGTTGTTATTTATAGCTTCGATAGATCTTAACTCTTTTACATTCTATTAGAGTTGTCTGCCAGAATATCTAGATTGATCTTTTGGGTTAGATTAGATCTAACATTCTAACACTTAGTCTATAGACTTTAGATATATTATTGTTGTATTGCGCAATAGACTAGATACTATATACTATCTAAGATTACTTTAGTTATAAGTCTTAATCAAAAAAATTATTTAACTATAGAAATTGCAAAGTTATTAATATATAAGAAATTTAAGTCAATCTTTGTTTTTGGAATATACTTTGTTCGATAAACTAATTATATTAAATCGAATTACTAAGTTTAAATCAAATAATTAACTTAAATCTTAATAATTTAATTCGATTTAAATTAAAAGTCTTAACAATTTAATTTCTAAAGTTAAAACTAACAATTTTGTTTAATTCTAAACTTAAACTCGAAAATTAAATTGTATAAACTACTATTTATAGTAAATTCTATTATTTTTAGTAATAATGTTACGTGCAGTTTGCTATATAGTGATGTTAGTGAGCCGGGTCGTCGCCAGGGCGCCCGGGTTGGCCTTTTGGGTCAGGTTAGGCCTAATATCCTAACAATTGGTAGCTTCAACAAGTCCCGATCAGTGCGTCTTGGCGAGTGCTACGGGTGGTTGATATATCAGGAGAATATCCGGGGCGAAATTAGATAGATAATCAGCCGCTGATCCCGTCAAAATAGTCAGTCAGCAAGATATTATCTTTTCGAAATAATCTTAGAATAAGAATTTGTTCTTGGAATTTTTGATGCAAAAATTATCTAAATCGATAAGAATTCTTTGTGTTTTTTATCAATTATATAGTATATAATATAAATCGAAATTACTAGTTTAAAGTATTTGAATTTCGAGTCTATATAAATTGCATCTATTTCACATCTAAGAGATCTATTTGAAATTAAAAAAATTGTTCAAATTCTATTGTTTTTAACTCTAAAATTGTCGAAAAAAAGATCTTTTTTGTAGTTTTTCTTTAGTTTTTTTTTGCAACTATATATAGACATCTAATTAGAGATTTCTATAATATATATTAAACAAGCATTTAATTTATCTATAAAAGAGTTATTTGTTCGCAAGAAAATTGTTTAAATTTTGTTGTTTTTAATTTTGAAATTGTCGAAAATAAAATCTTTTTTATAGCTTTTTTTCGATCTTTTTCTAGCTTGCAATCTACAATTTGAAAGCTCTTTGTAATTGTATTGCAAACGCATTTAATATTAATTCTTTTGCAACTTTTTTTGTCTCTATTGTTGTTGTTGTCTCTAAAGAGTTTTTTTAAGCTTTAATATAGATAAATCTTATAATAGCAAAGTGTTTAAAATAGAATTTCTTATTTTTGTTGTTTTAGCTTTTATGTTAGACGCAACTATATTGATTTTTTAATAAAATTATAGAAAAGTTAGTTTTAAAATCTATAGTTTATTTTTTAAAAAGATCGATTATTGTTTGTATCTAACAATTTAGAAAATAGTTTAACAATAAAAGAAAAAAGAATTGTTAATACTTTGTTGCAAATAGCAAAGCAATTTGTTTAATAAACAATAGAAAAAATACAAAAATTGTAAATAAAAAAAATAGTTAAAGTTAAAAATCGATAGATATAAACATATCTTTTGTTGTTAGATCGAGAAACTTTTATCTTTTTGCAAAACTAAATTTAAAGATAATTTTATTGTTCAAAAAATTGTTTAGTTTGTTTTTTATTTTTATTGTCTACTTATATTGTTAATTAAAGTTATCGAAAATTAAGATTAATAGCAAGATATTTAGATTAAGTATTTGTTGTTTTAGCAACAATATTGTTAATTTGATTTGTATATTAATATTGCGATCTTTGTTCTTCAAATAAACAACAATATTAACGACGAAAACAAAATATAAAAAATATTTGAAAACGTTATAATATTAAAGAGAGTAGATAGAATATTAACTACAAAAAATAACAAAGTTTTGCAAAAAAACAACGCGTAAATAGTTTAGAAACTTTAGAAACTACTTTGTAGCAATATTGTCGATTTTCTATTGTAGTTAGTAATCTAGCTTTAAAAAAATTATTTAAATTAGCTCTTTCGAAAATTGCATTTGCGCTCTAATAATAAAATAAGTATCTATATACTTTAATAGAAAATCTGCTATATTACGCATAAATTGACAAGATAAGAAAATAAAATAGCTTTTGTATATAGAGTTGTTGATCTATTGTTTTTGTTGCTAAATTTAATCGATATCTATATCTAGTTTTTCGATTTCTTTTGTTTCGAAATCTTGTTTAATATATATTTTTTTCGAAATCTTAATATCTAAATTATTGTAGATTTTGTTAATCTAGTTTTGTTGCGTAGAATTCGAAATCTCTTTAATAATATGCTAAAAAGAATCTAAAAAAGATAAGCGAGATTTTTGAGAACAAAATTGACAACAAAATATAAATTAACAAAAACATTGTTTAATTATATATAATTTGCAAATTTAATAGATAGCTCTATTACAATTGTTCTCTAAAGTTATTATAAGAATTAAAGCAATATTGTAAATATAATATAGTTGTTTCGAAATTGCGCTTTTGAACGCAAAATTTTTGAAAAGAGTTATTTTCGAAATTTTTCTACAACTCTAAAAATTATTATTTGAAAAACAACTATATCGACAATAAGATTTACAACAACAAGACTTTAAAATTGCAATACGCGTTTTTGTAAAATAGTAGATATATATCGAAGCTATAAAAAATAAAGAAATAAAACAATAAAAGTATAAAATATAGCAATAAAAGAAAGAATAAAAGAAATTTTCTTCGAGAGATTGAAAACAATATTTAAAAGCTTTAAATACACTTGTTTCGAAACTTCAAATTAAACAATAATTAGTATTTGTTTATTAATTAATATTTAAGTATTGTATTAGTTCTTATTGATTTTAAACAAATTTTTTTTTTGTCGAATTGCTTTTATTGCTATACAAAGTAATTAGCTATTGTGCTAAAGATACAAAACTATATATTTCGATATTTTAATAATCTCTAATATTTGATTTAATTGTTTTAATTAATTTTGCTATTACTTATAATATAAAGAAGATATAAAATTGATATCGAGTTCTTGTTTTCGAAATATAATAATTGCAAATTAGAAAACTTCGCATATTGATATAATTTTTTTTGCAAAAAAAAAATATAATTTAAAAGAAAGTTCAAATTGTTTTGCAAAAAGTAGTCGAAAATAACATGCTTAGTATTTGCAATATATTGTTAAAAGAAATCGAATATTTATTTCAATTTCTTTAAATTATAGTTGTTAGCAATAGTTTTTTTGTCGCAATTCTTGTAATAATTTTTAGTTTTTTAATATTAAGTAATTTGCTAAACTTTTATTAGACTTTGCAGCGCTACGTTGTTAGAATTAAAATAATAGTTAAAAAATTTAACAAATTAATAGAAGTAGAAATTTATTAATTTTGTTTTGTAGTCTCGAATATTTTAATACTTTAATATCTATAGTAGAATATTTTTGTCAATACTTTTCGATAGAAAAAGATTCTTTTTTTATATTTTTATTAAGAACAAATTCTTTTTTTATTTGCGTTTTTTAAAGTTGTTTTTGAGCAATTAATTAACTATCTCTTTTGCTAGAAATCGAATTAGCTTTGTTTTATATACAAAATTACTATTGTCGAAACTATAGACAAAATATCAAATTTGTTATTTCTTTTCAATGCGTAAATAGATTTTTTTGATATTTTTAAAACAATAAGTTTGTGCAAAAGCAAAAACAACTTGTTGAGTTCGAAAATTTGTTGTATTGTTGTCTAAATTAATCTATATACAATTAGTAACTATTTTAGCAACAAATTAATTTAATTTGTAGACTAACTAAGATTGTAATTGTAGATAAAACAATATATATATAAGAAGATACAAATAAGAGATGCAAAAATAAAGACAAAATTTTTATACAAATAGTAATAACTCTAATTTCTACTCTAAATTTTTATTCCCAAATATTGTTTACTAAGTAGAATATCAACTCTATGCAGAATATCTTAGTAAATCAGATGCAAATCAGTCGTCCTGGAATATCTATAAGATATTTGAAATTTTTGATAGGAAGAACTGCAAATATCGGTGATATTCCCGAGTCAGCCGTGGTTATCTTGGTCAGCCGCACCTCGGATACCACACTGCGTGCCTTCGCGCAGGTCTCGGATTCGATTCCCCTTCTATCTACCAGAGACAAAATAGATAGTTGTAGTAGTGCTCAGGGTGCGCGACCGCGTGCGCCTGGCCGCCTATATAGTGCCCCGTGAATCTATCCTGCACACGGGGGCGTGTGGCTTTCGCGCTTGTTTGGGGCAGATTATTACGTGCATTTTGCCATATAGTAGTATTAGTGAACCGGGTTGTCGCCAGGGCGCCCGGGTTGGCCTTTTGGGTCCGGCTAGATCTAACATCTTAACAAATAATTAATTATTTTTAGTAATAATTAATTATTTTTAGTAATAATTAATTATTTTTAGTAATAATTAATTATTTTTAGCTATAATTAATTAATAATTTAATAGAAATAGTTAATCTATTTAAATTAATTAATAAATATATTAGAAATTTCTTTTTGTAAATATATTACTATTGTGTATTACTTAGAAAATAATAAAAATCTAAATTCAAACTTAACTTATACTATTTTTAGTGTTCTTAATATTCTTGACAATTCGATTCGATTTTAAAATATATAGATTAAATTGAATTATAATTCGATTTCTATAGTTGAAATTAATAAGTTGAATCGATTTCAAAAGTTGAAATCGAAACCCGATCCAACAATTAGCTTATGCTTCGGAACATAAAAACTTTGCAATTAGATAACTTTCTCAATATTAATTTAAATTCTATCAAAGATATACTGTTAAAAGCACAAAATTTATTCTATCAAATGTAAAGTTTTGATAGTGATAAATCAAGAAATGCGAAAGTTGACCAAAATTATCTTGCCAGAAGTTGGGGTCGGGGATCTAAAAATAAGGCCAAGGGGCGACAACCGTTGTGAAAGCGCTAATTACTGATTGACACCCCTTGCTCAGATGTCTCGCTAGCCGCCCTTGATATCATCATACTCAAGGCGCAGAATGCAAGCAAGCTGCTCACGGCATTTCAGCTGGTGACGTTTTGGAGTCTAGATTATCCGCGAATGAGAATCATTCTCTGCGATAAGGCAAGAAGAGTGTGGAGACTTCAGCCTCGTATAGTAATCGGTCCGATGGCCATGATTCGTGGAGCGAATCTCCTTCCTTGCACATTGATTGATAGATATTCCAAAGCAGTCCACGAGGCAAAGGCAAGGGGCACAGCAGAGAGCACTATTCAAGCAACCTTACGGATAAAGAACCTGGAAAATCTGCGAGATCTTCATATGCCAAAGCGTTTCTCTAATGGAGTGATGAAGACGGTGGACAACCAGGAGCACCAGAACCACCAGGTTAGCGCATCATCCTCAACAGATCTGAACAAGAAGAGCCTAGTCAAGAAAGTGGCGGCAGCTAGACTTGGAAGGAGGAATCCAACGAGCCCTACGTTCCAGAAAGCGGGGCAGATGAAAGACCACGCTATCACGGGGATAGCGATTGAGTAGCGAGCAGCCGCATCGCCGTACACCAGAGGAATTGTCTTCCTCCCACGCTTGGCGTCACCATGCACGTCTGCCATGTCCTGCATTTGCAACGTTGTAAAGATGATGCCGCCAATCATTGCCAGCCATACGGTGGATGTCTCATTGAGGTCATGAAGTCCATATCCGGCGGCCACCTTCATGGAGCCGGAGCTATAGCATATGTAGCCGAAGCCGTTGAGCAGATTTCGCACCAGGACGCCGTTATCAGCGCCCCCCAGATCATTGTACATCCAAGTCCCGATCATCAGCGTGACCGATTCCCAGGTCCCTCCGAGCTTCAGCGTGGCAAGATAGACGGACGGGATCACAAGGAGAAGCGCTGTTCGCGTTTGAGTCGCGGATATGCGTCGTGAGGGTATCGCACGCCATGGCTTGTTGACTGAGTCCTCGAGGACGGATTGAGTCACCGATTGGTTACACAAGTCGAAGAGGAAGAGATTCAGCCAATTCCAGAGGATAACTTTGGGGATTCGTGACAAGATTTGTCGCGAGTCCGGAATGTCGTTGTCCGTGAGAATATCTCCGGACAGGGCGCTGGTGATTCCTAATATACTTTCTGGTACAATAACACTCTTGATATCGCTGACTGTGAAGAGCCATATGGTGTAGAGATGGTAGAGTATCTTTGACAGCTAGGGTTGTGTCAGCATTCATGTGAGATAGGCTGACTAGAGAAGACAACGAAAGTTCTGATCCTACCATTTCCGAGAGCGTAAAGGGGTTTGATGTTGGATCGCGATGTAAATTGATATGAGGCGTAGGTATGGAGTAGAATATAATTATCCCACACTGCAACATCATTCAGCAGCATACCAGCTGTTAGATGCAAGTCCGACCCCAGGGAAGACTAGCAACCTATGTCCAATCGAATGCCCACGGTCTTGCTCGGGGTGCGTCTTCACGGCGGTTCTTCGGAATCCCCCGGCCAATGGCCCCACGAGCCGCGACGAGGTATCATTTTTGAATATCGTTGTAGATGGAGGAGAGCTCGTATGGCTGGAATTCGTAACGTAGCGATGGTGACGGCCAAGTCATTGGAGTGTGCTGGAGCCTGGGTTAACGATTCGGGCGATCTTGGCAAGCGGCAGAGGCCCGATCCACTAGCCGAAGCGGGGTCCGATGTAGGGTAGGGCAAGGATGGTAGCAGAAGCAGTTTTATTGGGGTGTATGGTCAAGGATGCTAAGTACATCATTAGGATGGAAACGCTTAAAAACCCTTAGAAACACGCTAGACCTAATTAGACTTTACATCTATTTTTCTCTTAAGAAATTCGATATTTCGCAAATCTTTGTTGCAAAATGTTCTTTTATGTTTGCGCTCTCTACTATAAGATATTATATCGAGTCTAAAAAGTGCTAAAATTAGTGCTAAAAAAGAGATATTTGCGAAGCAAATTTAAGTTAACGTCTTTATAGCAAGAAATCTTTCTTAAACTTATGCTTTCTATTATAAGTTGTTGCACTAAGTTCGAAAAGTATTTGAAAAATATCGCAAATAAGTAATATTAAGAAAAGTGCTAAAAAAATATTGAAATAGTTAAAAAAAAAAAAAAATTCAATTTTGAAAATTCTATTAATATAATATCTTTGTCGCAAGACTTTCTATTATAAAATAGACTAACTTATAAATTCTTTATATTGTTTAAAATAAATTAATCAATCTTAGTTAATTTTTTTAAATTTAAATTTTTTAATTTTGTTTCGAAGAACATCTTGTTTAAAAACAAGAAATATATTAAAAATTTAATATTGTTTAGCTTGCACTAAATTAAAAAAGTTTTAAAAAAAAAACTAAATAAAGAACAAAATTTGTATTGCAAAAGAATTTATTATTAAAGTTATAAAAGTTTTGTAATTGTTTATTATAATAAAGATCTTTAAATCTATATTATTAATATAAGTATTAAAATTATTTTTAGCAATAACAAGAAACTTAATTGTAAAGATTAATATTTTTAATAAAATATTAGTCTTAATTTCTAGATTTTTTATCGTAGTTAAGATTTCTAGATTTAAGTTAACTACTATTGTAAAATCGTTATTTATTATATTAAAATCTAAATTATTAAAAGTATCGAATTTGTTTTTCTTTATAAAATTAGCATCGTATTAAGTATTAATTTAAATATCGAAAACTAAATTAAATAAAATATCGATTTGTTTTTTATATTGTTTATTTATTTTTCGAAGTACTTTGTTTTTTGTCTTTAAAACTTGAATTTGTTTTATTGTTATAATATATTTAATAACAAATTCTTTGTTGTTATAATATTAAGCTTTTTGGATTTTTTTCTAAATTAAGCTTAATTAATTATTACAATTTCAAAAATATTTTTAAATTTTGTTTCGAATTTTTTTTGTTTTACATTTAAGTATTTTATTATCTTTTAATTTGTTATATTTTTAAGTTATTAATAGATTAATTTATTACAAAATATTGTTAAGATTCTTTACTTTTTGTTCGTTTTTAAAGTTTTTTAAAATTGTCTATTTTTGTTTCTTAAATTCTTAATTTGTTTCTTTACTTTTTTTTGAATTCTTTTAGTTTTAATATGCAAAAGTATTAATTTTGTACAATAAAGATTTAAGTTATAACTTAAAATTATAAGCTTAAAAACTTTGTTAAATTATATATATTGTTTGTTATAATTTATTTTTTTAACTAAATACAATTACGTATAATAGAGAATTCTTTTTTTGTTTTAAATATATATTGCTCTTCTTTAACAATTAATCTTAATTAAAGATTTATTATTTTCTAAATTAAGAATTTCTTAATTGTCGAACAAATTCTTTAGTATCTTATGTTATATATCTAAATATATAGTGTTAATTTTTGTTGTTAATTTGTGTTGTTATTTCGAAACTTTATTTTTTAATTTAATAAGCTTCTTAATTGTGCGCTTTAAATTATTATCTTTATCTTTATTTTTAATCTTATATTTGTTATTTTAAATTAAATTTAAGTTCTTATTATTAATTAAGTAGTTTTAAAAGAAATTTATTAAATTCTTCTTATTTGTTAATCTTTTAATAGTTTTCTATATTAATATATTTCGAAGCGTCTTTTTTTAGAAATTACAAATTAATTAGATTTTGTTTATTAATAGATTTGTCTCTTCTTTAGAATTTTGTTTAACTCTATTTTTTCGCACGTATTTGCAAGATTTTATTAATAGCAATTTTGAGTTACGCTTTTTTTTTAAATTAATTAATATATTATTTACGCTCTCTTTTCTTAAGTTTCTTGTATTCTCTTTTTAATCTTTTTTTCTTTTTTTAATTTTAGTAGTCTTTACTCTTCTTGTTGATATTTTTGCTTATTAAATCTTTTAGTTTTTTATTATAGAGTATTATTTTATTTCTAGAAAGCGTTTTAACGTTTTTTGTTTTATCTTTTTTTAAATTTTAAATTTTCTATTGTAGAGTGTTATTTTCTTAGTATTTTTACAAAGTGTTTCGACTTTTTTATTTTTTGCAAATTTATTTGTTGTTAATTTTACTTAATTTTAATTTATTTATATTGTATTTAAATTCTTTATATTTTTTGTTGCTTTAATATTTTAATAATTTGCTAAAAATTTTGTTAAAATAGTCGAATTAATTTTGTTATAATTTTTTATTTAATCTTAATTTAAGTTTTTAATAAACTTAAATTTAAATTTTGATACTAAATTTTTATTTATTTTTTGCGTTAAGATATTACGAGCTGCGTACTCAGTTCTACTGACTACAACACAAAGCTCTTTACAGTATACAGAGCACAGTCTGTCAAGAAAATATTATATAACTGAATCAATAAATCAGTAGAATTAACAGTACTGATTTACTGAAACTATCGATTCAGAAAGTTAATAGATTGTTAAAATCAGAATAACTAATTCAATAATTTAACTGATCTATTATATATATAATTTCTGAACACAACTCTTTTATAAATTGTGTTCAACTCAAAATAAATTTTTATTTATTGTTATTGTTATATCTAGCTGCAATTTTTGTTATCAAGTAATTGCTTGTATTGTCTGAAAATATTTATAGATTTTTTTAATAGTACAACTCTTTCTAATATTTCTAAGATTTTTTAGAAAATAGCAGTATAATATTTTAAATATTTTTCAGAATATTTGTATTAGAACAATATATTTCTATTTTAAATAACAGTTCTAGTTCTATAGCAAAAAACAAACAGTTTGTAATTATTTTAATAAAAGTCGACAATAATAGCAACTATAGTAACAAAAAAATATTATTAAAGATTAAAATTAATATTTCAGACAAATATATAGAAAATCGAATCGAATTTAAAAATTAAATTATACAAATTAAGATTTATTTTATATTTTACTCTGTTTTAGTTAACAGAAAAATTCTGTTAACTTCTATTTTTTTTAGAGAAAAAATACAATATTAATTGAAATTAAATTTAAAAAAGTATTTTAACAACAATTCAGATTTCTCGGAAATCTTTATTAATTTCAGTATTTTTAAAAAAGAACTGAAACAAGTATTCGAAATATTTAACAAAAAAAAAATTGCAAAACAAATTATACAATATCTGCAACAGAAAATTTCAGTAGCAGACTATACTGTTAAATTTCAGAAATATATCAATTTTGCAAATTGAAATAATATTGCATTAATAACAATATTTAAGCAAGACTTAAAAAACAATATCAAAAACAAATTTATATATATCGACGCAAAAATCGACAGTATTCAAGTTTTAATAGAAATAGCAATCAGTATAAACAATAGACTGTATAAACAAAATATAGAAAAAAAATACAATTAACTCTATAAAAGAGCAGAAATCTCTTTTAAATCAGCAGTCGAAAATTATACTAAAAAAGACTATTTTAAAAAGTACAACAATTCAGACTATTGTAAATCTGTATTAATAGAGTTAAATTTAATTCAGCAATACAAAAAAAAAATTCTAGAGAAAAACAAGATAACAAATTTCAGAAAATATACTATTTATATAGCAAATCGGATTACTTTGCAAGAGATTGTTGATTGCAGAATTTGATAAATTGTCGACAGATTAATACTATATTAAAAAAGAGATTCGATAATCAGAACAATATCAGAAAACAAATCGATACAGAAATAGATATTTTTGAAACTGAATTAAACAACAATTATTATCTGATAGAAAATTCAGATCAGTTATAGAAAATTCTAAATAGAATATTATTAGATAAGATATTTGTATTTATACAGAAAATTAATTAAATACTTAATAAAACTATAAAAACACAATAATCAGAAATATTATATTTTTACTCAGTAACAGATTCAGACAACAAATATAACTGAATTTTTTTTTACAAATATCTAGACAATATTACAAAATATCTCAAGATTTTAATTAGTTTATTGAAAAAACAATAGATAAATTATATTGTAAATAAATACAAAAAATACTAGAAAACGATATTACTATAAAAAAAGATATTTTCGACAAAATCGAACAACAACTGAGCAGTATTAGTCTATCTCGAGAAAAAATAGAGAAAACAAAAAAATATACAATATTCAGTTAAACAGAATATTATAACAATTTATACTGAATTTATCTAGAAGACAAAGAAGAAGTTAACTGATTTTTTAAAAAATTAAAATTATTAATTTAATATAAAAAAGAAGTTTAACGCAAGCAGACACTTAAAACAGAAATTGTAGTACAAAAATAGAAAAAAGTTTAAATTTTTTGATAAAAAATATATTAGAGAAATGCAATATATTAATTTAACAGCAGCAACTAAATTTAACAGTATATATACAATATTTTATTATATTAGTTAAGATTAATAATTGTCAATTTATTACAATAATCGATTCTGATACAACAGATAATTTTATAATTAGAGTTTTTGTTAAAAAAGAAAAATATTCTATTTAAAAGAAGTCTGATATATACAATCTAATAGTTGTAAATAAAAATCTATTATCTGACAAGAATAGAAAAATAGATAAAAAAACAAAATTACTATCGATAACTATTCAGCAATATTACAAAAAACTAATTTTTAATATAGTAAAAATAGCTATTTATAATATTGTTCTAGAAATATCTTGATTGAAACAGTACAATTCAGAAATTAACTGAAATATATAAATATTCAGATTTGTACAATATAATTATATAATTTATATTTAATCTATATATCGACAGTATTCGATAGTAGATAAAAGAACAAATCGAAAATTGACTGCAAACAGCAAACTTGTATTTTTGCAAAAAAACAATCTAATAAAATTTGATTTAATAGATACTGATAGAAATCAGTTAAATTACAAAATCAGAATAAATAAAGAAAATTACAAATTTTCTGAAAGTCTTAAACTATCGAATACAACAAAGAAATTGCTAAAAAATATATTACAAATATACAACAGTTGAAAATATCTGTTTTAAAAAAAAAAAACAACAGAAACTTTTTCTAAATATTAATTGTAAAATTATAAAATCAGATTTGAATCAGATAAACAGTCTATATTTAAATTTATATATATTCTATTTAAGAAAAAACTCGAAGTACTTTGTAAATATCTGACAGAAAACAAAAAAAAAATTTATTAAAAATTTTTAATTACAGACAAAATATCCGATTCTCTTTGTATTAAAAAAAAATAATTTTTTTTATCTATATATTAATTATCGAAAGCTAAACAATATTACAATTAAGAATCGATATTTACTATTTAATATTAGCAAGCTTCAGAATCGATTATTTGAAACAAAATATTTTATTAAACTGAATTTACAAAAAATATACAATCAGATTAAAATAAAAATAGAAAAAAAGTAAAAAACAGTTTTCTGTATACAGTATAAATTATATAAATATATAATAATATTATTCGAATTTACAAACGTTCCGACAATATAACAGAAAATAATTAATAATATACTATAACAATATCTGAATCGATTTGTTATAGTATATTTGAACAATATTATAATTTACTCAAAAATCTTGAAAAAATATATTAGCTATATTTTTAAAATATTGAAATATCTGAATATAAGAAATTTATATTTTAAATTAAAGAAATGCGAATTTTATCGAAAGAAAATTAATTTTCTTGAATTTGTTATTAAACAATATAAAATATATATAGATTTCGAGAAACTATAGATAGTTAGAAAATAGAAACTATTAACAAATATTAAAAAAGTACAATTTTTTCTGAATTTTATAAACTACAACAAAAAGTTTATTAAAAACTACTCAGCAAATACAATACTATTAACAAATTTTACAAAAAAAAATACGCTATAGTTATAGAGATCCGCAGAAAAAAAAATATTTCAGAATTTTAAGCTAGAATATTTAAAGAAATTAGTATTAAAAATATATAATTTGCAATTATTAAACAGAATTGAAACCGATATATCAGATCTAACTATCGATATATATTTTAGTCAGAAATATAAAAATATATAATATTTAGTAATATATTTTTCGAGAAAACTTTTATCAGTCGAACAGAACTATAATATTTACAATAAAAAATTATTTGCTATAGTAGTTTTCTTGAAATTATAAAGAGTATATATAAAAAAATTATCAGAATTTACAATTTTTACAAATTATAAAAATTTTGTGTACTTTACTATTACTAAACAGTTTAACAGAAAACAAATACAATAGTCAGAAAAACTTAAACAGTACAAATTTAAAATACAGTATATTTTAGACAAAAATAATAGCAGAGCAGATATATTTAGTAGAAAAAGTAATTATATAAAAACAAAAAAATTGTTTAACTACAGTATACTCAAAATTAATTAAAATAAATTACTATCAGCAAACAAATACAAACTAAATACTATATTACAAATACTCCGAGATAATACAAAAGAATTTCTAATAGAAAAAGAAAAACTTCAGATATTTATCGACAAAATCGACAAATATATAAAAAAGTATTATAATAGACTACTGCAAAAATATTCGAAAATAACTAAAATTTTTCAGTTTTTATATTAGTATTATTAGTTTTTACAGATAAAACAAGCTGTCGAGATATATATTAAGCAATATTTTAGCTATTAGCAGAACAAATATAATATATATACAAACTATAATAAAATTTAATATCAGAAACTATCTGAATTGCTATAGAATAAAATTACAATAGATTTTATTATTAAATTGTCGAAATCGACAAATTCAGCAACTGAAGACAGATATAATTCGATACTGATAATAATTAATAAACTTATCAAATACTTATATATTATTGTATGCAAAAAAAAGTTTATTGCAGAACAACTGAAATATATTATATTGAATCGATTTATACAATATTACAATATATTTAAAAAACTAATTAGTAACAGAGACAAACTCTTTATATCTAATTATTAAAAAATATTTTTTTCAATATTAGATATAAAACTTCGAATATCTACTGTCTATTATTCGGTTACAGATAGTTAGACAGAAAAAACAAATCAGAGTTTTAAATAGTATTTAAAATACTATATTAACAATATTTATAGTAATTGAATATTATTTCTATCTATAATATAACTGACACTTAATATAAAGATTTCGGATATTACTAAAATAACTTTATTTTTTGTTAACTATAGCAAAAAATTAAATTTTTTCGAAAAAAAGTATATATATCTGTTTGCGCAATCAGTTATCGAAAAAATAGCAATACTAAAAAAAATATACAACAATATTTTAAAAATGCAGAAAAAATCGATTAAATATCAAAATAGAAAACAAAAAACAGTATCTTAGCTAAAAAAGAGAGATAAAATATATCTTTTTACAAAAAATCTTAAAACAAAAAAATTAAACAAAAAATTGAATTATATTAAAGTCGAATTGTTTTTTGTCAAAAAAATTAAAAAATTAATTAATTATAAACTCGATTTATTTCAAAATATCAGAATATTTTCAGTATTCTATATATTATTGTTAAAGTCAGCAGATTTAATTATATTTTTATAGAATATTTTTTATTTTTATCTACAGAAAAAAAAAACAGTTCGAAATTAATAAAATTCTAAAATTCTAAAATAAAAAATATTTTATTAAATAAAAAAAATATTCTATCTCCGAGAATATATAGAAATCTTTTAAGAATTTTCGACAATATCAGAAATTGCTGAAAAAATTTCAAAAAAAAAAATACTCTCTCAGAAATCAGAAAACAACTCTTAAAACAGATTATTATTAGAAAAAGTAATAACTATTTTTTAATTCGAATAAAAATCAGTCGAATTTTCTAAAATATTTAATTTATTCAGATTTTGAATTCTGCAACAAAGTATTTTACTACTATATTTTTTCAGAAATTTCTTTTGTTTGCGCAGTCTCTTTATATATATATATTGTTTACAAAATTTTTGATAAAGTTTATTTGTACAAACAACTATTAATTGCATTTTTTTTTCTAGAATATTTTTTTGCTGCTTTAAGAATTGCTATTTAATATCGAAAAAATTACAGCAATTATATTTGATCGAAAATCTTATATATTTAGTACAACAGCTGAATTTCTTTTCTATTTTACAGAGAAAACTACAATAGATATAGCAAAAATATTAAAATATAGTAATATCTGTTCGAAGTAATTTTCGATAAAACTTGTAATATTGTTGAAATTTTTTGAAATTATCAGATATAATAGTAGAAAGAATAAATTATAATATTTTCGAAACAAAAAATCTCGAAAAAAAAATAGTATTACAAATTGTATATTCAGTTCTACTAATTACAATACAAAACTTTTTACAATATACAGAACACAGTTTGTCAAAAAAGTATTATATAATTGAATTAATAGATT
>JAABUW010000599.1_pt1 | contig 69066 bp, 117 predicted proteins | sample 5560081 | NCBI WGS metagenome assembly JAABUW01 (sample SAMN10711882, study PRJNA513363) | rock metagenome | isolation source: Antarctica rocks | place: Antarctica: Victoria Land, Knobhead sud | reverse complement strand
TTCGCGCAAAGCTTCAGCGATGGTGTGCCCTTCTCATATGTAGCCACACGAGCTGTCGTCAGGATCACTTGATGCAACGTTTTGAACGGAACACTGGATCAACAACTGGAGGACACCCATCGCTACAGCATGGGGCATCAGGCGGCAGCAGCACCTCCAATGTTGCACGATACCGCGCGCCAGTAGTATGGTGTAGTGCCTCTCCAAAACTCGCCCATGCTTGTCGAAGCCAAGAGAGCGGCAGGCAGCAGCGGATGCCAGCGCTGTGGTTACATCAAACACATCATGGCTTATCAGCATCCACATGACTCTTTCTGCAGGCGTGCCGGAGGGAGGCAAGGGCGCACCGGACGCGCGCCACAGGTCAGCTGTACTACATATCATTGCTGTATCTGCTCACCAAAGGGTCGTGACCAGGGGGTCTCTTGCTAAACACGCCGTTGCTTGCGAACAATCATCGGTGAATATGCAGCCTTCCAGTTCCACAGAGCCTCATGATAAAAGTGTCTCTTGCCTGTGACTGCAAACAGGCACACCAGCGGCGGTGGCGGCCAACGACAGGGCGGAGCTGCCTGCGGCGGCAGCGCCTATGCAGAGCTTCTGGCGACGCGGCCCACAGGCGCCTCGGAAGCACCGGCGGCAGCAGCTGGCAGCGCGGGACTGGGATCAACATGGAGCACCTGGTGGCGGAAGGCACGGGCTCACGAGGACGTGAGGCTGAAGCGGGGAGCTGTCTGACAGCTGTTAGCCGGTTTGCCACCCCCACTGAAAAGAGGTCACCAAAACCCTATGCCAGCATACATTTAAAAACCCTTATGTACTTTTAAAACCCTAAATAATGACTAACATGGATGTTGTCGATGACTGCCATCAAAACGCTCATGTCTGACTTGCATCCGGGTCTTTGGCTTATTTGCGCTCGTCATGAAGCAGCGGGGCAGACCGTCGTGTAAGCATCTGGCCGGCAACATCTACACTACCCACTGCATTTCCATGGTGCGCCCTTGGGTGCGCCGTTTTGCCGTCGGCGGTGTTCACAAGCCCAACTGACGGAAACGAGAACCAGACTGCGTTGGGAAGTACCAAGCACTCACGCGAAGTTTGGTCAGGGCAACAAAATCAGCTGTCCGACAGCCAAGGTGGGCAAAAGCAAGAGTGATTGTGAGGCCGTGGAGCTGGAAGGTGTGCAGCTTCGGGCGTGCGGTTTGTGAAGGTGAAGAGGAGCGAAGGAGTCCAACACAGTTTGGGTCCTGTTTCCACAGCTTCCTATTCACTCGACCATCCAGCAGTAACACCCAATTGCAAAGCATGCTGTCACTTTGCTACCGCCGGCACTGCAGCGCGGAGTGGCCTCAATGTTTGCAACAAATCCGAGTTGCAAGATGCTCAAGGCCGTTGCTGCCAGATGGCGCTCCAGCGGTGTGGCCCTTCTGCGAACCATTGCCCAGAGGTTTTGCGGAGACGACTCGGTGACCGGCTTGCGAGTGTCTTCGTGACAGAGCCTCCTGTGCTGCGGCGGCGTCAGGCCCAGGCGCCGCACGCGCGGCAGCACAAGTCTGCGCATGCAGTTCAATAGCACCATGCCCATCAAGATTGCAGTACATGCCCATCAAGATTGCAGTACATGCCCATCCCCGGCAAAACCGGCGCCTGCAGCCGGTAAGTGCAGTCTGGAACAGTCCGGAAGGCCGAGCATGGCACAGGAGAGATGAGACGAGCATGGCACAAGAGAGATGGAACCTCACCCTATGCGCTGTACATTCATCAGCCCACCCCAATCGCAATCCGAAAACGCTGCAAGGAACGCGTAGAGCTGTTGGGCAGAGCACTGCGGAATGACAGGCTTTGCACGCCCACCGACTTGGGTGCCAAAACGGCATTGAGGGGTCACATTGAGTATTGGCACCCAAGCAGCAGCATTGGTCATGTGGCGGAATGGCGCACCGCACACGGGAATTTTGCGGAGCTCCTCGAAGGCATTGCACATCAGTGAAATGAAGTGCAGGGCGGTCCTTGATGGGGCAGAATGGGCGTTGATGAGGATTATTTTATTGTCGACGACCAGTCGGCGGAATATCTGCGCATGAAGCACGAGGACGATCAGCGACGCACAACAGCACAGTAATTAGCTACAGAATAAAATAGTGCAGGCAAACATGCTTGCAAAGACATGCATCGGGTGTGTGGGTTCGCACCCCAAACTCTGCGTCGTTTTTTTTCGCACGTGACAATGCACTCCACAGGCCCAGTAAGCCTGAAAGTGACTGATAGTGAAGGCATCACGATGGGTATATTCCGGCCTGCACCAGTGCGGGGACGATACTGTCAGTACGGTCAGTGGAACCATGATGCAGGTGATTGGGGATGTGCATGTCTGCGGTGCCCTGGCTCGAGTTCCACAGGAGGCAGCTGCAAGGGGAGTAAAGGAGGGGGGGACACGCGATATTCTGTTTAGGCATCTAGGGTTTGAGCATCGCGATCTACAAAGGGCAGCAGAAGTGCCTATCCGCAGAGCCCGCATATTTGGTATACGTCACCTGCATTTGCTTGCATCTTGCTCCACACGACGTCTGTTGTGTTTAAGCTGGCCATCTGTGATCACTGCTGGTCAAAGTGGCGCTCGAATTCCGACAACTGCACACATCCGGAACGCTCCCCAGACCACACACGGCTTCAGGCAGCCCGCCACCATGCAGGTCGCCCCTGCAGCCAGCGTGATGCAATTCACATGCCGTTGCGCGCTGAGGCAAGCTCGCCCGGCGCCTCTACACAACGCTGGCGGCCTGAACAGGACGCTGCGCGTGGCGCACCGTCAGCAGCAGCCGCAGCGGATTGCAGCTCGGAGGCAGACCGTCTGCAGCGCGCAGGCCGCGGAGGTACTGCCCGAAATAACACATAGCACACCGACAAGAGTCTTGTTCTAAGCATCAGCACCATTTCCCGGAAGCAAGCAGATGCTCTGGGCACAGGCTGACAAGCCTTTGCATGTCTGTGGTCGCAGCTGATCTTATTGCGTGCCGCCCATGCAGACGGGGAAGCTGATCAGCCAGGTGGAGATCCCTGCCTTCATTCCGCGGCAGGACCTGCTGGAGCAGCTCACCCGCTGGGCGCTAGCCAATGCACAGGACGACGGCGCCGCTAACTTCGGGTGAGTGGCTTACGACAGGCTGGCTGCGGATGTGTGGATCGCAATCCTCCCTGAACGGCGTGCGGCCGCTTCATTTCGTGCCCGGGGGACATGGCGTTCCGCCCCGAGCAGAGTGCGGTTTACAGATGCAGATGCACTGCTTAGCAATGCGAGAATCAGCCACTCCGGTGCTGTTTCGACCTGCAGGCTGCCGATGCGGGTGTCGAAGCTCGACAACGCCGACGGCGTGCCGAACGGCTTCATCGTCGACATCGTGCGTGACGGCGTCACGGAGACCAAAATCGGCGTCATCTTCGATGAAGAGGCGAGCCTCTGCCTCCTCCCGAGCTTTGTTTACCTCCTGCCTTCTCCTGCCTCCATACAGTCACATGCTTGTCCAAATTCTGTTCCACAGCCCAATGCACGGCCTCATAACGTGCACTCCCACCGCGTGCTGCACGGCTCGCGCCATGGCACAAAGCGCATCATGGCAGCTGCTGGCGGATGGACTGGAAACGTTTGCGTCAATGCGCAAGAGCTTTGTTGGTGCGCAGGTGACGATGAAGCACGAGTGGGTGGGCCGCGGCGCTGACGGCTTCCCGAGCCTTGAGGGCAAGGTCTCGGAGATCCGCGGCAAGCACCTCATGATCAGGTGTGTGGTGGCACCATCCCAGATCTGTCAGCAGCAGCGTTGGTGGTGGTGGTGTGGGCAGCGTTAGTGGTGGTGGTAGGGGCGGGGGCGCAATGTTTACATGCTTTGGCAGAAACAGCGGCGGAGCAACTGCTCCTGGCAAGGGTCCACATGGCTGGATCAGCTGCGCCAGCTGGTCCAGCCTCTGGGAACCACAGCCGCTGCGTGCGGCAGCTTTGCAGCAGCAACACTCCAGCCGATGCAGCCTCCCCGTGTGGCGCATTTTTGAATTCAGTTGCCGCTGCTGTGCTCCTGTCAGCCTGTTGCGTGCCATGCAGCCCATCGTCTGCACATCCGCCGCCGCGCAGCCTTCGCCACTGAGTAGCTTGAAGCTCACGAAGTTGTGACATGTGGACCAACCTCAACCCCGTATTCATGAATGCAGGAAGCTGGACGACAACAAGGTCGACGAGCAGCTGCGCTCGGCTATCCGCGGCTTCTGCGAGGCGCTGGTGTCGGCGCTGAACAAGTGCGAACCTGCTCCATGCCCGACATGCAACTTCCTCCCTGATCTCTTTGCTGTCTGTCTCTAACACCTTTCAGAACCATCTGCCCTGGGCGATGCGCGGTGCAGCTGCTTGCTTTCGAGCTGCGAGTTCCAAAACACCGAGCCATTTCCCAAAAGGGGTGCGTCCTGGATTGGCGCAGGTACTACGCTTTCGGGTCTGCCTTCACGGATGACACAACCTAGACTGTTGGGTGGAATCGCAGAACTCCGCGGAATTTCACAACACGCCACTCCGAGGGCCTGATTACCCACCAGAGTGATGGCAGGTCGCAGCCATACCAGAAGTCTGTTAGCAACAGTTCGCCACTGCCCGAAATGCCACAGCCTGCCATATTCAGCTCGCAGCTACGAGGTTATATGAACCTCAAGCTTTCGATCACCCTGACGCTGGGGGTTCGCCTCCTGGCACATATTTGCTCGCCGTCCCGGAGGCGCAGCCATCGAGCGCGTTGCATGTCTGACATGAGAACTCTGTGTCGATCGTGCCAGTGTTGGCGACTGAAGTTGCCTTGTGGCTGAATGACATTGCTAATTCAAGTCCAAGCAATATCTGTCCACAATGCTCAGTGCGTAAAAACCTCTGCTGCATCACACACTTGCAACTCAATTCGCTCTCACACTCGCCCCCTCATATCAATCCAATCCCTCACATCAAGCAATCCTCTGCGCATGTCACTGCACGACAACACCTCTCTCTTCATGCAGGTCAGACAGCAACAATTGTGTCATCAAGCCTCTCCTTGATGGCCGAGCACCTGAACCCCGAACACGCTCATTCTCGTTACAAATCTCTTAGGAGCGGTCCCGCACTTTCAATCGCTTTCTGCTGCTGCTGCCGCCCCCGCTGGCGCTGCCTTTGCCGCCATTTCGCTGCTCCGGCGGCATCACGTCTTCCCAGTCCGAACTGTCGCTTCTCTCGCCGCTGCCGTGAATGCACTTACTTCCGCCGCTGCCCTTGCTGCCACTTCCGCCGCTCTGGCTGCCGCTGCCGCCGCTGCAGTCTGCCACCCCGCTGCTGTCTGCTGTCTGCCTGCTGCCTTCTGCTTCGCTGGTGCCGCCTGCCGCCTTGCTGCCGCCCTCCAAATCCTGAAAGGCGCCAAGCGCACCGCCGCTGCCTGATGCTCCGTTCCCGCCGCGCCTGTGGGCCTCTGATGCCCCGCCGCTATGCCTGCCGCCGTCTGCGCCGCTGCTGCAGCCGCGGTGTGGGCTGCCCTCCGCTGACCCGAACGATGAACGATCCGCAGGCGAGTCAGGCGCTGCTACACCCCCGTCAGCGCTGTCCGCTGCCCTGGCGGCGCGCGCGCCGTCGCGCCAGCCCCGCGGCCGGATGTGGCTGCCTCCCTTTGCGAGGTACGAGGCGTACAGCGCCGATGGCCGCGAGCCGAACATAATTTCCTGCGCAGTGGAGAGCAGCCTCTCGAAGCCTTGTGCGAACCAGAATACGTATGCCTACTTGCATTATGCCGCAGACGAGCCTGCCGCCCACTTGTCTGCAGCAGGTTCATCTGCAATGCTCATGAACTTGCACGTGGCTGCCCGGCTGGTGTGGGTAGTGGCGCCCAGACTGGTGCCTCTCTGTCTTGGTTACGGTCTGTATCGAGGTTCCGGGAGTCCTCCTCACCTGGTGCGGGTAGTGGCGCACGAAAACCCGCGATGCCAGCAGCGCCTTCTGGTTCGCCGGCTGCGGCACCAACGCGCTCCAGTCCGCAATGCTGATGCCCGCCCATTCATCCTCGCCGCCGCCCGCCACGAGCAGCTTATTGATTGCCGCCATGCCGCCGTCGCGCCTCGCGCCCTGCCCGTGCCGAAGCTAACGAGTGATCCGGCTGCTGTTGAGGTCTCGGGACGGGGTGCACATTGCAGGAAACAGGTCGCCATTGCCGCAGCCTTACCGTCGACGGCTGCACACTGGCAACGCTCGCCGGCGGAAAGCACAAGCTGCAGCAGCTGAACAGCAGCGATAACAGCTGCTGCCTCGATAATAATGGTGTGCAGTCTGTATCTCAAAATGAGATGGGTTTCTCACCTTGTCGAGCAGGCCTGCCACCTGGTATAGACAGACAAACCACGTCGCAACAGGTGTGGTTGCAGGTCGACGCTCTGGTGCAGGGCGGCAAGCACGGTGAGGCTGTCGGCTGCGCGGACCACCAAGACCGTACCTTGAACTCGTCAGCTGCTGCTTCAACCACCGAGTGCAGCGCATCTGCAGCGACACATCGTGCATGATCGACAACACGCAGAGCACAAACAGAAGCATCGGCATTTCCCGCAGACTGTCAGCACCCATGTCGGCGACGCTAGCGGCCAGATGCGACAGCACAGCACGGCCTGAGATCCAGACGCGGCCCCCTACACAATGTCATCAAATGCTTCACAAAGTGCATCCGCACTCACCTTGGCAGCCGATGCCCATGTCGGCGATGCTGGTGGCCACGTGCGACAGCACCCGATGCGACCGCCGGCGACGCGGTAGACTGCCGCCGAGTCTTTTTCGGACACCCCGCGCCCCACCAGGTACTTCAGTGCCTACGCCCAGACAACAAATATCAGACTTTTGAAAGAGGATAATCAGTATTACATACGCGTGCAGTCCAGAAGGAAGCAATCAATCATTACGTGTAATAGACAACGGGAAGAACTGTGACAAGCAAGGCACCTCTTCTTCTGTCACGTCGTCCACCGTGACAAAACCGCTGACATTTGCGCGCGACCAGCTGGAACGGCCTGCGCAGCAGAAGAGCTGGATGAGGAACAGGCATCCAGTATTGTCAGTGCTATACAGTTCGAAAGGGGTTTCCCTTTGCAGTCGACCCATCTTATACGCAGTGCAACGCATGACAGCAAGATAGCGTGAATCATTCAATATGACACCAGCCCAACGACTGGTTCGAAAGGGAGCCGCAGCAATGCAGTACAGGGAGGAAATTGCGCACGCTTCATCTGGCTGAGCGCAGGTCCGTCTGACAGAACGAATACCACCCACAGCAGCCCCGCATTGGACCACGCCTTTGCATGACCCTGGAGCTCCTCCAGCAGCCCCGGCTGCTTCTCTGCCAGCCTGTAATTGCCGAAGTGGTTAAAACTGGTCACTTGTCTCAGGTTTTGCAGTCCAGGGCGCCTTTGGCGTGACCCTGCAGCGCCTCCAGCAGCCCGGACTGCTTCTCTGCCAGCCTGCGCTTGCCGAAGAGTACACTTGCCGATGCAGAGATCTGTCATATGAAATGCATCGAAGCTCCCACAATACTGTGTGATGTGTCTCATATCAAAACGCCTTGCCATGCCCCTGCAGCAGCCCCTGCAGCAGCTAGAAGCAGCTCCAGTGCTCCTCTGCCAGCCTGGCGCAACAGAAATGAGAGGCCGCAGATATGAGAGGCCGCAGAAATGAGAGGCCGCAGAAATGAGAGGCCGCCTGCGACGGGCAGGAACGCAGCAAGCATGCAAAAATCCCTGCCAGATCCCTGGTATGGCTGCCGCGGTTCGGGCACATGACTGGGAGCGCAGCTGCGGTGTCAGCCTCCGCCCTTCTGACAAAGAAACAGCAATGCTGTATTCGTAACGGGATTTGGTTATTAGATTTGACTTTCAGTCTTCACGCGCCTGTCGACATCGTCGAGCACCAGCACAACGGGTCGCCGGTTCCGGCACTGGTAGGCGCGGGCTCCCTGCGATGGCAGAAACCGTTGAAATATTGATGGTTCAACGATCACTCTCCATCAGCCTGTGTACGTTGTCGGGAAACAGCAACGACTCGAAACATAGAAACGGTCTGACCTTCTCAAGCGCTTCAAGAGCCTGGTCGATCTGGTCCTTGGCTCCCCGTCGCCACCGCTGCCACCCGAAAATACCGCCTGAATGCACCGCATGTGTGTTTATGGAACATGCGATCGGCTCGATGTGATGTGCACATGTGCCAAAGCGTCGTGAGGGGGGACTGCAGTGTTGACATCAGGGCTGTAATCTGCTGCGCATGTGCGGCTTCATCATGCAGCTGCACGAGCTGCACCTTAATCAGGTTGTTCTGCACCATGTTAATCACGTTCAGCGCCCCACCCTGGACTGCACAGCACAGTCCTTTTCTCACGAGCACTTAACGCGCCAAACATCATGCCCCTCAGCCCAAATGTGAAGCTGGACGCAACAGGTCGTCGAAGTGCGAGCGCAACTGAATGTTGAGAGGGGCACAGAGAGTAGCTTACAGTCGATGGCCTGTGCCAGCTCCGACCCAAACATGTCCGGCACCGTGATCTGGACAGATGACGCCCGCGCCGACCTGACGGCCGACAGAAACAGATGCTCAACAGCAAACGTGCAAGCCTGCATGTCTGCAGATGAAGGTGCGACGCCACGGCACTGCAGGGTGTCATGCATGGCAGTCGGAGGCCGCCAGGCGGGATACCGTCAGCCTCAACAGACTGGGCCACCGGAGAGTGGAACATACCTCCTCGCATGCTAGGCGCACGATGTGGGTTTTGCCACTGCGTGCGGCAGAATACAAGTCAGTGCGTGATGGCTCTGCGCTCCGCCACAATGCACCGGACCGTGCCTGTGCACCGTTTGGGCCAGCCAGCCGCATTGCAGGCAATTCAAATCATGGTTGACTCAACGAGTTGGGCGCGCCGAGGATGCAGTAGTAGGCGTCGCTCGGCAGGTCGGCGCCTGGCTGCAGCAGACGAGATACGCGCTGCATGAGGTCGGGGCGCCGCTGGAAATGGCGCGCGGGCGTTCCGCGCGACACCAGCTGCCCGCCCGAGCAGAAGCCCCCCGAGATGCGCCTGCGCCCATGCAATTGGAGATCAGCATCCGTCATCTACCGAATGCCAAAGGTCGCTGGGCCACACAAGCAGAGACAGGACAGCAGGCGGATCTGACACGCAGGAAATGCATCCACAGCGACATGTACGGCACGTCACAGCGCTGGTGCGAATGCGATGATGGTCAACCATGCAGCCAGGGAGATGACACATCGAAGGGCGTGCACTGGTAGACACGGTGGCTGTTCCATCGGGTGCACGCAAATGCCGACAGCGCTTGCGCGCCCACCACGCCGCCGCCGCCGCCGACCACGATGCGCTTGACCCAGCGCTTCATGTCCGCAGTGCTGGTATCAAACATCTTCTGCAAATTCATCGCCATGGCGGGCTTCCTCGCGCACTGCTGCTCGGCGCTGCTAAGGAGAGGCGTCAGATGTTTCACGCTGCTGTCACGCCTCGGTCATACCGGCAAGCTCACGCATGTTGCCAAATATCGTGAAGCCCGAGAAAGCCTCGTGAAGTGCATTATTGCAGCAGCGCCGCGGCAACCTCACACGTCCTCAGATGTCGAACGGGCTGCCAAAAGCATGAGCAGGTTCGGCATTCACTTTACTATTATGCTGGTGACATGCGTGGCAGTGATGGCACGATCAAGCGCGCCAGCGATCGTACCAGCAATTTCAAGGTGTTGTTTTAGAATTTAGAAATCTTTACAGAGGTGACCGAGGAGATTGCAGCCGTCATCGATCCAGCTTGACTGCACGCAGCTCAGAGTGAACCAGTCTCACATCACCGCAGCACGAGAGTGCACGATGCACCATCCAGGATCCACGCTCCAGGTGTTCCGGAGTTGGGGTTTGGGGTTTAACGACCATTTTCCCCGTTTCGGAAAACGTGTCTAACCCCTTGCTCGATTTTGCACGCCTGGAATTCCCGCTTCCAGTTCACAGCACAAGCACCAAATCCCGCGGCTTTGCATCGCTGCCTCATCAGCTACGATCGCTTGAGAGTCCTGTTGGTGCGCGCAAGGGCGCTGGATGCTGGTCGAAAGCGTATATCAGGGGCGGAAGGGGCTGGCGTGGCGGTCGAGGTGAGAGCCAGAGGTCTGCCAACTAGCATGGAGCTTCTGCATCAACCTGATGTCCGTTATCGAGATCGGCGCCAAGCGGCGTCCCTTCTGGGATGCTACCGGCCACGGCCGTCGACAACTGGCGCGCACCGATCAATAGGCTGGTCGTGTGTGGCAAGCCCGGCGATCAGTCGTCGGGCCTTGAACTAGCGTCAATCTTGAGCCCTAGCGATGCTGCGTCATTGGTCCGCAACCGCTCCGGTGCTGCGAACACATACTCTTCGGTGGTGCAGCGGCCTCTGATGCGGTGGAACCCTGGATACATCGTGACCTTCGCGCTGCGCGATGCGCACGCAAGAACGATATCAGTCGTCTCAGCTTAGGGATGTGCTGTGTGACGTATCGACCGCTGCAAGCACAAGCGGGTGCATTTGTACTGGACGTGGGCTTAAATCTGTAAGGTGGGGTGCCCGAGCCTTCGGATGCTACACTCGCGTACGCACTGAGCTGCTCCTTACAGGGCGCGCGCACAAGAAGGAATTTGCTTGGTCCCGTGAACGTAGGGCCGTCTGAGGGCTGACGCAGGACTGGGTTTGCAGTGCTGCTTCTTGCAGCAGCGTGCAGACTGTGCAGCGCAGCTGTGAACTTCTCACCTAGCCGAGGCCTTGAAGGAGCTGCTGGACGGCATGGCCTTTTGGCTGGTCCATTCGTGCCAGCACAGGTGTCGATTCACGAACAACGCATCCCGACTTGTGCCGAGGCCAGCAGCAGCAGGGGCTGGGAATGTGCTCGACGGTTGTCAAGTTCAGATATGAGCTGCGTGCTATCATGCGTTCCCAAACAGAGTGCCCACTGTGATAACTTCAAACGCTGAACCTTGACGCCGCCACCCACGCTCCTTGCAGGTGCCAGCAGCCATGCGGCCAGAGGAGGCAGCACCGCCTGCACAGCAGGACACAGCTGCACGCCAGTGCGCAGCAGCAGCCTCGGCGGCACTGACAACGGCGGTGTCGGCGCCGGCAGCGCTGCCGACCACCTCTGCAGCAGCAGCCAGCCCGCCGGCAGCAGGCGCGGCGGCGGGGGCCGGCGGCTTCGCCTTTGCGATGGCGGCAGCCTGCTTGACGCCTGCGCCGCTGGGCAAGCCGGTACGGCCGCAGGCTTCCGGCGCGGGCGGCGCTGGCAACCCTGCAGCAAAGCGGTTGCTCGCAAACATGCAGGCGGGCAGTGGCGCGGATGCAAAGCGGAAGCCGCAGGTCAGCCCGGCAGCGGCTGCGACGCCCCAGCCCGCTGCAGGACAGCAGAACGGAGGCCGACAGCAACAGCTTCCGCCGCTAAATGCGGTCGCATTCAGCACCCCAAATGCGGGACCGCCGCTCAGCCCGACGGACGCGCCGCCGTTCAGCCCGCTGACGGCCAGCCCTGGCACGCCGATGGAGCTGCGGGCGGCGTCTGCAGCGCTACTGACGGTCAGTAAAATGAACCACTATGAACCCCCTTGTGACCACCTGAGTCAGGCATCGTACCAAGAGCTGCAAGGAGGCCCCTGCCTGCCATGCCCCATCGGTCACAGCTGCTGCTCTTCCACGCCAGGGTCCCAGCGAACAGTAAGTTCACGAGCCGTGAAAATATTTGATATGCGTGGTGCTGTCGCGATCGGCTTCCTCCCTGCAGCACTTTCTGAGGCCTTCTTGACCCATGGCATCGCAACTCTGCAGGCGGCAGCAGGCGGCAAGCCGGGCGCGACGCACTCGCCGTCGGCAGCCCCCCTGCAGTACCTGGAGGCGCTGCTGCTGCGGCTGGGCCACCTGGACCGGGAGGGCTACTTCGAGAGTCCTGTCGACGAGGAGGAGGCGCCCGGGTGAGCAAGGCAGAATGTTATATAACGTGACAGGATAGTGGGAGTCGTGCAAGGTGCCAGCTGGGAATTCGGCCGATGAAGAGTCCCAGAAGCGCGGCCGGATGCTCTGGAGCTGCGTAAGCATCATGGTTGCAGCAGACGAAATGCACATGCTCTTCTGCGCATCCCTCGCTGCTACTTTTGCCACCCGTTGCAGTTCAACCATTGTTCCTGTTGCTTGAGTCTCACGCCGGTGGTGCTGTCGCAGGTACTACAGCTACATCAAGCAGCCGCTGTGCTTCCGGGACATGCGCGAGCGGCTGCGGCGGCGGCAGTACCGCACCTGGAGGGCACTGGTGGACGATTTTGAGCTGATCTGCGCCAACGCAACGGCGTTCAACCAGAAGCGGTCGCAGGTGCACCGCGCGGCGGTCATCATGCAGCGCGCCGGCCAGCTGCTGCTGCAAGTGAGTCGGACACCATGACAAACACATGTCCTGGACTGCTGCAGGATGGGGCACGATCCCCTTGTCCGCATCCATGAGGGTTGATGGCGATGTTGTGCAGTCGGTGCTGAGGTCTCGCCCAGCTGGCCTCTGCCTTCAGGGTCAACACATGATCCTGCACTCTCCTGGGCACAGGCTGCATGAGAGCGCAAATCTGCAGTGCAGTTGGCCATAGCCCAAAACGCTGACCCCAAGGGAATCGTCTGACGCGCAGAGCGCGGAGCCCTCAGGGCGCATCGCGATCGCGGCGCTCCATCCGGAGGGGCAGCGGGCCGCCGCCGCCGACGCCAGCCATGAGCGCTTCGACCCCCGCGGCGCAGGTGATGCAGCCGCAAACTGCCTTGATTTAAAAAAGTGCACACTCTCTGTTCAAGGGCAGAATGGCTGTGCTGCGAGCAGGACGTTGCGACCTTGAAAGAGTGCCAGCTGCAGTGCCCATCCTGGAATCTGAACACGCATTTTGTGTCTAGGCGTGCCTGCACCCTGCTGCCTGCCTTCAAACTACTGTTTCACTGTCTCTCAGGACAAGTTCATGCGCTCTCTAATACCAGCAATGTCCACAAGTTGACGATGTTGACACATCGACATCCTGGGCTGACACATCGACATTCTGGGCTGACACGTCAACATTATGGGCTTGCAGGGACGCCTGCCGCCGGGGGCGCGGTGCTGCGATCCGGCAGCAGTCTGGTGGCCGCGCCCCCGCCGGACTCGCTCGCCGGCACGCCGCACGCCGTGCTGCGCTCGACGTCCCTCGCGGACACCGCCACGACGCCCGATGCCTCGGATGGCGGCGGCAGCCGCGGCGGCGGCCTTGCCCCCGGCGTCGGCCTGGACGCTGGCGAGCCGGCGGACACCGAGGACGAGGGCTACAGCAGCTACTCCGACATGGAGCCGGATCCCGGGCCGGGGTACCTGGGCAGCGCCGTCGCGGCGCGGCTCACGGCCGGCAACGGGAAGGTCGGCAGCGGCGCGACGGGCGCTGCGGCGGCCGCAGCGGCCGCCGCTGCCGCTTTGCCCGACCTCAGCGCCGTGCTCGGCAGCATCTCGCGCGGCGCCACGAGGTCGCTGTGGCCGGCGGCCGGCGGCGGCGCGGCGGCTGCTGCGGGCGACAGGCTGGCGGCGGCGTCGGCCGCCGGCGGCGGCGCGGCCGCTGCCGCAGGCGGCGGCGCGGCCAGCGGCGGCGCGCCGTCAGACGCAGCCACCTCCGGTCCGTCGACGTCCGGCGCGGCGTCGGGCGGCGTCAGCGGCGGCGGCGCCGATGGCAAGGCCGGCGCCGGAAAGGCGCAGCGGGCGCGCGGCGGTGCGGCCGGGGGGCGCGCCGTCGGCCGAGCCACGCGGACGAGCGCGTGGAAGGAGGCGCGGCGCGGCATTGAGTGGCGCGCCCGCTGGCTGCAGCTGCGGCTTCGGGGGCTGGCGCATCAGCGGGACCGCCACGCCGCGGCACTCGCGGAGCTGCAGGTGTGGACCTCTTCACTTTGACGAAGTGTTTTTATGTGCATGTGTTGTGAGCTATCTGATGGCGTCCGTTGGCTGTTCTCGGCGCTAGACAAAGCGAAGTCACACGTCTGTGATCGCTGTGGCATTTGCCGGCAGGCACGCAACCGGGCGGCAGCTGATGCAGCGGTGCCGTCGACAACAACAGCCAGCGCCCCGGCAAAGGCGACCCAGCATCCTGCCGCTCCGCTACCAGCGGCCGCAGCAGCAGCGGTCGCGTCAGGCGCGCCAGCAGCAAAACAGCCACCAAGGGCGGGTCCAGACCCGGTGCCTCTTGCCGCCGCCGAGCCCGCGGCGGCGGCGGCGGCCGTCCCGGCGCTGCCGCGGAAGCTGCGGCGGCGGCGCATGAGCGTGCCCGACGTCGCTCCAACGCAGATCGCCGGCCACCCCTGGTTTGCGGCGCACGCCGCGGCGGGCCGGGCGCCAGCAGCGGAGGCCGCAACTGCGGATGCGGACGTTACGGATGCGCCGTCTGAGGACGATGACGTTTGGTTCGCGGGGCGCTGCCACGCAATGCTGGACCTGATCGAGCGGCAGCGCGTCATGACGCGCCGCATGGTTGCCTCCATGTGCCAGGTGCGGCACAGAAACAGGGGTCTTGCCAACGGAAACAGGATCCAAGGGCCTTCGTAGGAGTAGACCTTTACTCTGGGTTCGCCAAACCTATTCCCAAGCTGGGCTACTCGACTTGCATCCGCCGTGCATCCATCGTCAAGAAGAAGGCAGCACCCGGCGCTTTTGTCTCGACTTGCGCTCACTGCTCCGTGCTCACGATCCACATTCTGACGCCAGCTGAGCATGTGTGCAGATGCAGGAGGCTGGGCAGACAGCGGAGCCCGCCAGCCGCAAACCCGCGGCCGCCGCCGGCGGCAGTGCGATGCGGAGCCGCGGTGGCGCCCGCCCCGGCAGCGCGCGCGTCCGCACCACAGGTGCTTACCGACAGCCATCGCACTGCAAAATTTCGCTGAACTTGCTTTGTTGCCCTCAGTTGTCACCACCAGACTGGTGCGCAGCATGCATGCTACCTAATCGCCGGTCGAGGTTTGACAATGTTGCTTTGCCAGGGGCTGCCTGCCAAGCACAGCAAGCGATGGCAGCAGGAAGCTGCACAACCCAGGATTCGGATGTGCTCACAATTTGATTATGTCTCCTGCGACCAGGGCCGCCCGCCAAGCCCAGCAAGCGGCGGCGAGAGGAGGTCGCAGAGCCCGGCACCCCGCTGCTCACCTCCGGCATAGGCGCGCCAAAGTTCGTTGAGCGACAGCAGGTGAGCAACTTGTGTGTGCATCTGCTCTAATTTTGTGCTTCACATATGTGTTCTCTCGTAGCGAGTTTGCAGCCGCCGTGCATTGCAACCCGTGCTGCACCTATCTCTATGCCTTGCCTGTGCATCTCCGCAACCACATCGACTGCACATGTGGGCCAGGCTGCTGTGGCGCATCGCCGTCCCCGCCATCCTTGTAAGCAGCTGCGATGTTCAGGGTCTATCTATGCGGCCACAAACCCTCGCTCAGCATCAAAGCTTCGTATCCAAGCTATAATTTCGCACAGGCGATGGAGATCCCGCTGCCGCAAGTGCGCCGGCTCACGCAGCAGGAGCTGGCGGCTCGCCGCGCCGCCGTTGCCGCCTGGCGCACCCGCCTCAAGGCGCAGCAGGCCGCGGCGGCGGCAGCGGCGGGTCCCGCTGCAGCCCCCGCCAAGCCGCAGGCGCAGCAGCAGCAGCAGCAGCCCGGCGGGGGGCTCATCGGCGGGGGGTTGGCGGCGGCAGCAGGAAGTAGCAGCGAGGAGGACAGCGGCGACGAGGCCTTCCTGCAGCGGCACCGCCCCCTGGAGATGGAGGAGCGCCAGCGCTTCCTGTCCTACACCTCAGGTAAATATCTCCTGTTTTCCCGATGTACCAGCTTCCCCGTGTTGTGCTGTTTTGCATTCCCTTCTGGGGCTGCGGCCCCTGGAGATTGAATAGCGAAGCACATCCTGTCTCACACTTCGGACAAACGCACCCCTCATTCCTGACGCCAGGCCGTGACTGCATCTTTGTTCGCTTCTCTTGCACGTGCCGCCTGGACTAGTGCAAAACCAGCGGTCCACCGAGCACATACAACCTACGTGTCCATTCCGCAGGCAGGCTGCCGGGCACATTGAAGGCGCGGGCAAAGGGCGGCGGATTAAGAATGCCAACAGCGAAGTTATTTGTGCTACAATCATCCCTGCAAAATCACAGATCCTGTTCAATTGGCAGGCGGGCTGCCGGGCACCATGAAGGCGCGGGCGAAGGGCGGCTCCTCCAAGAAGCCCAAGCCGAGCGGCGGCGCCAACCCGCGGTCGGCTGCCGCCGGCGGCCGCCCTGACTCGGCGCCCGCGCGCACCGCGACGGCGCCGCCAGCCATGATGGCGCCGGCAACGGCCCGCGGTGCTGACGGCAAGGCCGGCGGGGCGGCGGAGCCTGACGCAGGTCAGTCTGGGTCAATTTTGCTTTGCTTTCATGTACAGGAGACCTCGCACATGTCGTCTGCCCCGCCTGCGGTCGCCTCGAGACAGCCGGGCCACATTGGTCGTGGCCACCCTCGACACAGGGCAACCTCGCATGTGTGCAGGGCATTCAAACGCTTCTGCACCTGCTCAGTGTCATGGATCGAAGGAACCTGCAGGAGGGAACCTGCAATGCCCAGAGTGCAAGCAATCAAAAGCACCACTATTCTTGTTGGTAGGCACTACACGGCGCAGCAGCAGCATGCGTCGCGGCAGCCGCGAGGTGGAGAAGCAGAGGAACCGCAGCCGCGGCACCCGCTCCGGCAGCAAGAGTCCGCTGCTCAACCTGCAGTCAGCCGGCGTGCCCGCACAGCTGGGTGTGGAAATCAAAGCAGCGGCTGTGGGCGCCGATGCGAGCCGCGGCGCCGAGGCGAAACCGGAAGCGGTGGAGGCGCCAAAGGACAAGTGATGGCGTCAGTGCAGCGATCAGGAGCCGTGATCAAGGATTTGCCGGGTGGGCGGGAAACAGCTTGGCCGCGCCGCACGCGTGTTGCAATGTTGAAACTCAGGTTGCTCATCTGCCGTGATGGTTAGTGTACACAGCTCACCAGGCTTGCAGTGGCCAAAGACACCATCCGTGGATGCATGTTGTGTGTGCATGCAGCAGCAATGGCGACTGCTCGCTGTGCATGCTCTTTGCGTTGGACCACGCAGTGCAATCACATCCTGCACTTCAATCACATGCGTGATGACGAACACTGTCACACAAGCCTTGCCAAGTGCCTGCATTCACGCATGCTGCCCTCCATTTTCACACGACAGCTTCCTGCCTCCATGCGCACAGCAATGACATTTCACTCGACCCGCAAATCGCTTCTGCAATCATTCTGTGCATGCACAACGCTCACAGTCATCACGCAGCCTCACAGCCGGCCGCCTCACTGCAGCGACAGCCTGTCACTTCGCTGCATCCTTGCTGTGGCTTTCTTGGACACTTGCTGATCCAACGCGTAGTAGAGACTTATTGATCCACTTCAGCTTGATTTAAAACAGGTCTTTGCGAATCGGCCACCGATAGCGGAAGGTCGCGAGGAGACAATCTATCAATTGCCTCGCGCCTGCCTGAAACAGATACCAACAAACAGCGGACTCCTGCTCTCACGCGAAAAATTGCCTATGCCTGCTGTCCAGGTGAAATATCTGCACCTTCCTCTCGTCTGCTTCAGGCGTTGTAGGCGATTGAAACTGGCCATGCTGCTGTAGGCCGCTCAATGCATGCGCCCAACCACTTGCACAAGCTGAGACACCAGTTTACGTGTCCAATCAATCTTGTGGTGCCACATATCCAGCTCGCCACCATTTAGACGCTCCGTCTGCACAGGATGCGTTCCTGCCGTTCCTGCCGCAAGACGAGGCCGGCGGCGCCGATCCCGCGGCGGAGGAGGTTGTGCAGCTGATCGCGCACGACCTGGGGCAGCTGCTGGCGGCGCCTGACGCCGCCTTCTGGACGACTGTGCGCGGCAGCGCCTCGCTGCAGACGTGCCTGGACTCGTACCTCCAAAACTGCAGGTGGCGCTCGCAAAACGGATGCTGTTTTGTATGCGCCGCCAGGATCCGCCAGGAAAACGATGCCCCTGTGCACACAGCCTCTTCTCGCTGCATGCAGCCTGCAGTTACTGTTTCGCTGCAACTCAGCGGTTCAAGACTTGCACTTCCATAGGCTATCAAAAACCGATTGGAGGAAGGCCCAATCGCGGTGCCACTTTTCATGCAGGCGGCCGCATGATGAGGGGCAGGATGGGGCCCCGCCGTCCGCCGCGCGCCAGCAGCTCTCCCGCAATGTCTTCATGGTCCTGCTGCGCATGTGAGTCGAATGATGTGCATGCGTGCACAGCGCTCGAGGGGTTGATTCATCGGCCGACAGCACACAGTCAAACGCCCCGGCCATGCATTCACCCACACTATGATCAGTCTGTGTGTGTTTCAGTCACAGCCATGTGATGCAGGGTACTTCCTTTTCATTCCGTCTCCTGTTCCGCATGCAGGGCACAGGGGGCGGCGCAGCGGCCGGAGAACGGAGCGGCGCTGGCGCGCCGCGGCCTGCTAAACGTGCCCAAACTGCTGGATGTTGCGGTGTTGTATGGCGAGGCAAACCCTGCTCTGACGCAGCAGCTCATCTCCCAGGTCCGTCTCCTGCAGATAGACAGCCGTTCATGTCTACCTGCGTCACAACAGGCTGTCTACTCGCAACTTCAGATGCCCTCAAGCTACATCCTGCTGGGGGGCATAGGCCACCGGCATCCTTGCCACAGCAGCGCACAGCGTCACAGCGCAGCAGGGACCGCCGCATGGAGCCCCCGCCAGATTTACGGTTTATGATTCGTGGCACCCGCTGTCATAGGCATTTGCGGCGCTTCCAGGGGCGACGCCGGACCTGCAGGCAATGGCGGTCACGACGCAGCGCAACCTCGCAGACGTGTGTGAGACGTGCTGCGGGCGCGTCCAGGGCGCTGCAGCACTGCCAGAAGCTGTCCTGGAGGGCCTGACTGGTGCGGAAGGAAAGCCCTGCTGTGCGTGTGCATGTGCATGGCGGTGGTGGCGGCCACACCTAGATCGAACTCCACCCGGGTCATCCGCTTGGTCGGTTTCTGCTGTGAGTCATGCGCACCAACACAAACGTGTTTTGCTGCACGTTCCTCGCTCCAGGACTACTGAACCAAGTACTGTGCGACTGCAGACGGCGTGGTGTACCTTCGGGATGCGTGCCTGACGCTGGGCGCATTCCTGGCCGCCGCGCCCGCCGCCGGCCCGCTGCTGATGGCGCCAGACAACGGCGGCCTGCTGGCGGCGCTGGGCCCGGTGCACGACGAGCTGGTGCCGGCGCTCTGGGAGGCAGCAAAACGGCCCAAGACGCCGGCGCAGCCCGCGGCCCAGGTGAGGAATCATGGGGTGCAAGTCTGAGGTCTGGTCTGATGTTTTGCTATGGCTGAAAACGGCGCTAACGGATGTGGCCAAGCGGCCCAAAACGGAGGCGCAATCGGTGGCGAAGGTGAGCAGACCCAATCGCTCTGCTGCCTGTGAGACATGGGAAAGCACCTGGAAATCCGAAAGCGGCCAGAGATGCCAGCGTAGCCGGCAGCTCAGGTGACGACAGCCGACGCGCGCCTTCAGTAGCGGGCGCTGCGCGGCGCTCAGGTTGCAGGTGTCCTGCAAAGGCGTCAGACCGGCGTTTGCATGCTTGCAGGCTGTGACGCATCAACAGGTCGGGTAATTCATTATTTACTCACGGCCAGGCTTGCTGCCCTCATGGCGGCGAATCAAAGCCTGTTTCCGCTGATGTTGCGGCTGCTGGGGCACCTGCAGCTGGCGGCGCAGCAGGCGGGCCTGAAATTCATCGGTCCGACTCGGACTTTGGTGGCTTGATGAACCTCGCTGGTGTCCCTTTAAGCTTCTTGACCAAGCTTGCCGGTGCGCGCGCAGATGCTGCGACTGCTCGGCCACCTGCAGCTGGCGGCGCAGCAGGCGGGCGCGCAGCTGCTGCGCCATGCCTGCCTTGCGGCGCACGTACCGCTGCCGAGCGGCAAGACGGCTGGGGCGGGGTTGACGGCGGCTGTGGCGGTGGACCCCGTGTCCCGCGGCGAGCTGCTGCTGTCGGCCCTCATCGCCCTAGGTGGGAGAATATCCAGAATGTTTTGCTGCTGAGCTGGGTCAGCAAGGTGTTACTGTGCATTGCAGACAGGCTCATGCAGTTGTAGTCTGTAATGCAAGGCAGCCAGCCATACCTCATCTCAACCCTTGAAGCGGAGGGCGCAAAGCGACATGGCACCCACTGCGCGTCCAACCAGATTGCACGACACAAGAAACTTCTACAGAAGCAGTGCAGTTGGTGAACCTTATAGAGAGCTTCGCTTTGATGTAAATTTGTCCTGATTCAGAGTTGAGTGTTTCCGAGCCAGTACACATAGCCAGTACACATAGCCACGAGAGAGATCTTGTCACATGCACCTGCAGGTCAGGGCTCTGGCGCCGGCGCTGGCGGCTCCGCTGGCTTCCTGACGGCCATCTCCGCTCGCCTGCAGCTTCCTGCTGCCATCCCTGCTGCCGCCGCGGAGGGCGTACTGCAGCTGGACGCGGCGCAGCGGGACTACCTGTCAGCGCTGCTTGGGTCCCCGCTGCCGGAGCCCGCCATGGCAGCGGCGGCCGGCGGCGCAGCGGCAGGCAGCGCCGGTGCCTCTTCTGCAGGTAGCCACACCTGATCCAGGCTTGGCAAGCAGCATTTTGGAGATTCTGTCCTCATGAGCACGAGCTGCGATTTGGGTGGCGAGTGTCGGAACACAGACCATCGCTCGAAGCCATGGCGCAGCGCATGAACTTCTTAAGCACATGCACTGCTTGGGCTTCGTGTCACCCGCCGGGTGCACACAATAATGTGCAATGCCTCGCATTGCGAATCTTGCGAATTTGCAACTGTATGTTTGCAGGAGCGGGCCCCAGCAGGATGGATCCGGAGCTGGCGTCACAGATTGCCCAGATCCGGGACGTGCTGCCAGACTATGGGGACGGCTTCCTTACGGCAGCGCTGCAGGTGCGGGTCAGCGTGTCATTGATTGTGGTCGAGACTGGAGCTGCGTCTTTCACACAAGGGGCTGCAAGTCGGATGACTCGCAAGGAGCAGCAGCTTGCCATCAGCTCTCGTCACTGCCGGCTTCGATTCCAGCCTGCAACTGTTCCGGCGTTTATGCGGCCCCCTCTGTCGGCCACTGCCTCGCTCACAGCGCAGATGCCTGCATGTGGCAACAGGTTCACGATGCCAGATGTGCGGGGCGCCAGGCGTCTTGCAGTTCGTTGCCGGTGCCGGCAAGCGGCCGGAGTGATCGACACACTGCTGGAGGCATTACGCCAACAAGCTGAGAGCTGCATGCTGCAAACTTTGGAGTAGCACATGTTCACGCTAATTGCTGACATCTGCTGTGCATGTCCGCAGCACTCCGGCGGGCGGCCGGATCGGGTGATCGACACGCTGCTGGAGGGGTCACTACCGCCGGAACTACTATCGCTGGACCCGCACTCTGCGGCCATGCCGCGGCCGCAGCCGCCGGCCGCGGCGTCTGCGCCCACAGCCAGCAGAGGCAGCGCCGCAGGTGCAGTAACTCATTCGTGCGCCGATGCGCCAGGGCACAGATGTGAGCACACATGAATCTTAAGCCAGCACCAATGCAACATGCATGCCTGCTTCCCATGGATCGTCGCAACGACACTTCTGCTGTAGGTCATGGTGTGCACCTCTGTGGCTCACAAAGAATCTATCCGAGATGGCCCCAAGAACAACCCCTGCAACAGGCTGGTCCTCACTGGACTCTGCGCGCAGGCGCTTCGGGCGGCATGGCGTCTTGGGAGGGCCTTGCTGCGGATTCCGCCGCGCTGACGGCCGCCGGCGCGCCCGCGTCGCGAGCGGCCCCAGCAGCGTCGCTGGCCGTGCCATTGAGGCGGCCCCACAAGGTGCCTTGTAATCCTGGTCAAACCAGAATCATGAAATATGTTTACCAGCCATTTGTGGGCCCTGTTGAAGTGAGATCCAGTGCTCCGGAGGACTCGGTCGTGCACGGGCATTTCGTTGCCTTGCTGCACGTGATCCAGGCAGACGCACCTTCCCTGCAGCATTGCAGGAGCTGCATCTGAGCTAGCATGAAACACCACAAGACATACTTATGGCGTATCTCATTGGCGCAGGCGACTGCGCGCGCTCTGGACCGCCGAGCGGGCGCAGAGCGCAACGCCATCCGCGCCGCAGCGGAGGCAGCCCAGGTGCTTCCAGCTTCCACCTGCTGCGGCAGCCTCCCGTCCGCCAATGCCTCGCGCGGCATTCAGTGTCTCGTGTTTGTGGGGCGTTTCTGACATCGCAGCTGGGCCCCTTGCCCGGAAACCCACAGCCTGCGAATGCTGCCTGCTGTGCGACATCCCGCAACCTGCTGGCCCGCCTGACGCACGAATGCAATCGCAGTGGGAGTATGAAGACGAGTATGACGACTCCTTCGATGCGTACGACGGCGGCAATGGCGCCGACGGCATGGCCGACGCCGAAGGTGCTGCTCTCATTCAGGATAAGTTACTTGCCAGCTTCGTACATTTATTTGCCAGCTTGCACCACCTCCTGCCGCTGTTCGCCTGGGAATTGGGCTTTTCTGACCATAGCCACCATAGCCACTTGCTGGCCTGTGCAGCCAGCAGTGCGTGCATGCAACATCTGTTGCGCCATTGGAGAGAACTGCAGCTGCAGAGAAATTTTCCTCTCATTCAGGAGCTGGTGGACTTGCGCTGCGCAGGTGATGAGGACGAGGCTCGTGTGGGGTCTGGCCGCTACTTTGGCAGCCAGGGACGCGGCGGCAGCGGCGGCAACTATGGACCGCCGCCACCGCGGGGCGCTTTTGGCAGTCAGGGCAGCGGCGGCGCGATGCCGGCGTCTCAGCAGCAGCACCCACAGCCGCAGCAGCCGCAGCAGGGGCGCGGCCGCGGCCGCGGCGGCCAGCAGCAGGCCAGGTCCTGGGTGCTGGACGGCAGGGTTTACAACTACAAGTGTGTTCCTCCACAGCTTTCTGGCATTGCCCTCGATCATGTCTTCAAGAATACCAACCCGCCTGGATATGTCTTGTGGCTCGTCTGCCATGCGGCAGGGAAGGCTGCGCCTGTGGCAGCTGCCTCTGAGGTAGCATCGGTCATCCTGATTGGACAAGCCACAAGGCTGGCACAGCACAGAAACGCTGTCAGCTGGCCAGCATGCGCTCTCTGAACGCCAGAAACCAGATGATTGAAAGCTCCTGCCGTTCTCATTCTTCCTCAAACACGCAACAGGAAGGAAGGCGCCACGGAGGTGGCCGGCGGGCCCGAGGCTGCCCAGCGAGCGGCGACAGCCGCCCGCGCGGCGGCGCAGGCCATCCATGGCCTCGGCCCCGGCGGCAACGTGCCGCTGGCGCCGCCGCGGGGCCCGCTGGCGCCGCCGTTGCAGCGCCAGCGGCAGCAGCCCGATGCGCAGCGGCAGCCTGACGGCGCCGGCGCAGCCGACGGCATGGCCGGAGGCGCGGCTGAGGCTGCAGGCAGATCAGATGGCGGTGGGCACGGCCGGGGCAGGGATGGCGGCGGCAGTGACAGCGGCGGCGGTCGTGGCAGAGCCGGCAGGGGCGGCGGCAGGGGCGGCGCCGGCGGCAGTGTGGGGGCCAGCGCCAACCCGCAGCGGGACCATGCACGCAAAGACAAGAACAAGGCGGCGGTGGGTAATCACCATCGGAAAGATCGTGCCGCCCGCAAGACCGGCATGTTCTGAAGGCGGTGGGTGCTAGACGATGGCAGCACACAGGGCCTTTGTTGATGGCTCCAGGGCCACGCCTGGAGTTTGTTGCCAGTCTGTAATGTGAGTGATTCATTGGCGGGGGTCATAGTGAGCCCCTGCCGGATGGAGCTTGCTGTGCATGGGAGTTGTTGCAGACTTCTACGCCAAGACACCTTGTAAAGTGGTCGCTAATCCTTCGAAGCACACAACCTAAAGCTCAATCAAGCTATTGCAGACTCTGGAACCAGTTGCACCCACCTGTACAAATGTGTTTGGTATAGGTAGCTGCAGGTGCCCATGGTTGGGACTGCCGTTAGCCCACCGAAATGGAGTTCTACACCGATATCGCACACAAAGACTCGATAGCACATTCAGGACGCCTTGCGCAGACGCTTGAGCGGCAGCCCGCCGCGCGCCGGGCCGCCGCTGCCACGCTGCCGCCCCTTGCCGCCGCGCGCCGCCGGCGGTGCGACGCAGAATCGCGTGACGCCGCCGCCGCCCCGCGGCTGTGCGGCCCCCGGCCATTCCTGGCCGCCGCCGTTAGCGGAGGGCTCTTTCACGCCACCATCTGCAGCCGCGCCCAGAGACGGATCCGACCTTCGCTGTGCGCTTTCGCTGCTGCCGTGGCCACCGGCAGGTTGCCGCGCCGCCAGCGGCTGGCGCGCATTGCGAGGGGCGCCGGGGGCTCGGCGATCAGACTGCGGCACGGGCACAGCGCCTGCGTTACCGCCGCCAGGCTGCCGCACCGCCGGGTCTGCGTCTGCCGCCGGGCCCGCGTCATTCGGCAGCCGCAGGCGCTGCATGCGGCCGCCCAGCTGCGCCGCCCTGTTTCGCGCCTCTGCCTGGTTGGCAATGCTGCTGTCGGCAGCTTCTGCGCCGCCGCCGCCGTGCTGCTGCTGCTGCTGCTGCTGCTGCTGCTGCTGCTGCTGACCTGCCGCCGGCTGCTGCACCGGCACACGGCCCGCATTGGGCGCTGGCTGCTGCACCGCCGGCGGTGCAGGCGCAGGCTGGACGGGCGCAGCTGGCAGGCTGGCCTGCAGCAGCGGGCGAACCACCTCGAAGGCGCCGCAGGAGTGGTCCAGCGGCGACCACAGCCCCCCTACAGTCAAGATCGAGACACAGTTTAATCATATCCTGTTTTCCAGGAGTCAGTATGTGTCACTGTGTCGCCAGTCCTCCCGAAGGTTGTGTATGATTCATGACGCGAGCAGCCGCTGCAAGGCCAGTAAATCTTCGCTTCCACCTCGCCGCACAGCAAGCTGTGGACGGGGATGCTCCTGGGTGTGCTTGCTCCGCCGATTGTGCGTCGAGAAGGGTGTGGCGCACCGGAAGCGGGCGGCGGCAGCTCTGCCAGCTGGGCGCGCGCCGCCTGCAGCGCCTCCCGCGACGGCTCGGCCGACGGCGGCAGCGCCCCCACGACCGGTAGCAGCTCCTCTGCTGACGCAATCCTGCGGCACAATATCAGCACGTACAATCATAGAGGAAGACAACACAGTCAGACGACGTGTCGTCGTGTCGAATGCTTCTTGCGATCGTGCCCTGCAAGCTGCTGGAGAGCCACCGGAGAGGCAGATGTTGGTGTAGCCAGAGCCGATTCGAACACGTATTTGGACCGCAATCGGTGAAGGCTGTACCTGCGGACGAGCAGCGTGGCGCAGTCGGCGGCGGGGCGCGCGGCATAAAAGTACGCGAAGGGCGCCGCGGCATCCGGCTCCGCAGCGTCCAGGTCTGCGGCCGCTGACAGCAGCAGCCCCGATCCGGCCTCCCGCAGCACCTGCAGAAACATGAGAAGAGGTGTCTTGTCCTGTACGAACTGAGCGTTGCCCCTGTTGGGGGCCAGGTTCAGAAGGCGCCGCCGCGCCCGCCTCTGCGATGTCCCGGGTCTGCACCGGGCGACAGCGGCAGTCCCGATTTGGCCTTCCGGAGCCCCTGTGCATGCAGCGTTAGAGTGTATGGTTCAGATGGCACTGTCAAAGTCAGGATGCGAAGTGATTGGAAGCATATATCAATGAGCACTGGTTGGAAAAGCTCCCTCAATTTCTCAGTTCGCACCTGGGGCAGCGTGGCCATGTCGTCCTCATTGGCCTCGGCCCCTCTGCAGCGGACGCGTCGGAGTACAGGTTTGTAACGGACTTCTGTCCCGAAGATAGGTTATAAACCCTTTCGCACTGTCCACACCTGGCACAGCGCGGCCATGGCGTCCTCGTTGGCCTCGCCCGCCTCAAAGTCGGACAGCGCCTCGCCGTCGGCGGCCAGCAGGTGCGGCCGTCCCCACATCAGCCCTTCGCTCAGCTCCTCCACCTGCATGTAGAGCTCCAGTTGGCCTGAGTGCGTCTGAATATAGAGATACGAATGCTGGGCGCTGAAATGCTGCAGGTGACAGGACGTGCGGCCGATCACGTGCAAGCCCCTCCCTCAGCTCCTCCATCTGCATGGCGGGGTTCTGATGAGCCAGCAATATGCAGGATGGTCAGCTGTGGGAAGAACAGCAGTGACAATGCATGTTGAAAGGCTGTTGACAGTCACCAGCAGAATGGGAAGGTTCCGCTGACACTGCGGCCGTCAGCTACCGCGCTGCTATTTCGAGACGCATGAACTCTCGATATGGACGATATTCAGCGATGCATGCCGCATCCGCCAAGAAGCACACCTTGACCTGCCTGACACATTGCAGCACGACCCCATCCGCCGCCGCCACTTTTGCCGCGCTGCCGCCCACGCTGCCGCCAACACCATGCGCCTCCTGCGGCATGCGCAGCGGCGGCACCGCCGTTCCACGTGGGAACGCCAGCCGCGCGCCGGCCCCCAGCCGCACGATATGCGGGTCCGGCACAATGTCGCGCTGCTGCAGCACCGCGCCGCTGACGCTGCACACGCCTGGGTGCAGCAGCAGCGTTTCATGCTGGCAGTTCCTTCAATCCTGCTCAACCCGCAGGTGCAAGTATGCAATCCCGTAGTGTGAGAAAGTATGTGTACGCAACTAGAAGCTGCCGTAGCACAGCAAGAAGCATTACCTGCAGCGGCTCCGGGGCCCAGCGCCACCAGCGCCGCACGGTGGCATGCACACTGCTGGTCTGCTGCCACGCCGCCTGCCAGCGGCAGCACCTGCGGAAGCAGGTCAACAGCTTTGATCACAATCTCAACCTGCAGAACTTTCCGTGGCGCCAGGGTTGGGCCACGCGCCCAACAGAGGTCAAAGCAGTAACAGAGATCGAAGCAGTGACAGAGATCAAGGCAGTAAAGCATACTTCTGCACGCAGTCACACATGCAGCCAATGCGGAAACGATTCGAAGGAATGGGAGGGCTCGATCACCTGGCTGAGCAGGCCGCAGTGCAGCAGCGAAGTGGGCAGCGCCAGCACTAGGCGCCGCGGCGGCGGCAGCGCAAAGTCTCGCAGCCACTGCAACGCCAGCTGTTGCAGCGACGCCGAGTCTGCATGGAGCATGTCAGTCGCTATTGATGACTGTTCTACTAAACATTTACAGTTGAGCTGGACGCCTATGCCAGTCAGGTGCCGGGCTGTGTTGTGCGCTTTGCAATCACCAGTCAGATCTGACGACCTGAATACTGCGCTGCAATAGATTCCTCTCGTGTGAAATAAAATAATATAGAGCTCACGGAGGCCAGAGGTGATGCGACTACTCAGCAGATGGCAGCTGCACCATTTGGGATGAAGGACGCTGTTGCGTTGTCGGCGTCTGCAATGTCCGCCAGGAAGGTGGTGCGTTCGGCATCGCTCATGGCCGGCCCGCCTGCAAATTCACGCCATGCAACGGTAAATCTGAGGTGCGACATCGTAGTCCACGAGCACAGCGAACGCAGGTGAGCAGGCCCAGCTTGCATGGCAGGCAAGCTCCACTGCATGCTGCTCTCCTCATAGTTCTGTGACGGAGCTCAGGCCAGGCCTGCATGCTTGTGAGCTCCTTTGCATGCACCGGTTCTATCACCAATCTGTGACGCCGAAGCCTTATCTCACCTGCATCGACCTCGGGCACCAGGGCCACGAAGTGCAGGCGCATGCACGCGCGCGCCGCCTCGGCGATCGGCCGCCGGAATGCGTCAATGCCGAACGCGCAGCCCAGGAGGCACACCGTCGTCTGCAGCGGCGCCGGCAGGCCCTTGCGCCCGGCCAGATGCGCCACCAGCGACTTCAGCGCCAGCCCTGCAGGGTTCTTGGCGTTTTGGTACGTTGGTGTGACATGTGGCACATGGCGCAACTGCCGCTGTACATATGAAGCTGCATGTGCGGATCTGCGGCATTTGCAAAACGGCATGCACCGTCTGCTGCATTGGCCAGGTAGTCAGATGCCCGCCACTACGTGTGGCTTCTTGGACTGCTGAGGCTCTGGCCTGTGACAGCTGCTGCAGTTGCAGATCCGGAACGCCACATGACGCTGCCCTACCTGTCTTAAGCGGCTCTGGGGTGCCAGGCGAGGCGGACGCATGCAGCTTCTGCACCGCAAAGTGGAACTCCCGAGGGCTGAACGGGCCCGGCCGCAGCAGCACCTGTCGCAAAGACGTATCCGTCATCAGCGGCAATACCACGCAAAGATACGCAAGGGGCGCACGAAAACAGCATGTATGCGTTTGACGACACGAGACAAACGCGCATGCAGAAACATTGCATGCCCGACGCCACCTTGAGCTGCACGTCGCGGCCGTTGGGCTGCTTGTGGATCGCGCACAGGCCGACATTGTACAAGCCGGCATCGTGCGGTGGCAAGCCATGGAGGGCTGCGAGGTAGCCGAAACTAAGCAGCGCGTTATTCTGCAGGTGCTCGATGGACGCCTCCTCCAGGCGGTCCACCAGGATCACCAGCTCCTTGCGCATGGCGACTCACAACTGCGGCTCCTCAAGAAGCGCTGCACAACACCGCTGGCACATGAACATGGTTACTGGTGATGGATCGAACTGTCTGACCAATGCAGGGCTGTGCCGTAGTGCTGTTGCAGCTGATCCGCCGACTCTGCTGGTCCACTTCAGCACAGCACGCACAGCAGGGCGATCGCCACCAATTTCGTTGTCGCGCAGCGTTAGCACAGGGCGACAGAGCCGTGCAATGTATCCGAAGATTTTAATGCCACCGCTCCAAACAGATCAGACTGAGAACCAGAACTGAGGCCCAACTGGGGCGTTTCGAAGCGCGAAATTGCGATGGCTTCCGGACAGCGCACGTGCTAGATTTGAAGCACTTTGCAAAAGCTGCCTGCGATTCGCCACTTGCCTCAATCCGCATGCGCACCATCATCACGCACTTTGCAGCTGAGTGCTGGCTCACCACCGCTATCAGTGTCAGTTCTATTCGAGCCTGTGAAAGTAATACAGGATTGACAGGTGCAGGTGTTGCTGCGACCCGCAGACTACTGCTTTGGCGGCGATTGCGACTCGTGCATAGCTCATGATCCACAGCAACACCGCGCAGAACCATGTCGGAGGCATCACAAAAGTCTGCACCCAACGCACAGCTTGCGGGCGTCGGGACAGCGCAGCCAGCCTTTGCCTCGCCATTTGAAGTGCAGGTGGTGATCATCCGAGCATTTGCTTCCTGTGCACGCTGCTGATGCTGCTGACCAATTGCTGTATCTTGTTTGGCTGATCTCTGCTCAATCCTGCGCCACACTCGCAGTACCACTTCTTGTGCACGCTGCGCAAAAGAATCCCCTGATGATACGTCTGTGCCTTTGGGACTGATATCCGCTCGACCTTGCGGCGTAGCGTGGAGCTGCAAGCGGTTCGGCAGCGGCAAAGGCCGAGGCCGATGCAGAAGCCGCACACCTGGCAAAATGGACGCGGCGGGCGCGCATCTTTGTGGCACTGACGATCGTCTTCAGCTTCATCATGGGGGTGCTGGCCCTCGTCGCGGGCGCGCTTGTCGACAGGTAAGCTTAGCGCAGCTGCATGCTCAGTGTTCCACCGTTTCCATGCGCATGCGTCTCACCCGGCTTTGTGTTGGTGCTTCTGGCCGTGCATCGACAAATACAGGGGCCTTGCCACCTGTCTTCCTGGCTGCAGCGCTGCGCTCATTGCCTACGGCCTGGAGTCCTTCGTCGATCTGTTCGCCTCGGTCCTGGTGCTCTGGAGGTTCTGGGACGATGCCAGCAATGAAGCCGGAATGAAAGCAAACTTGGACCGGGAGGAGCGTGCCAATGTCGGTATTGCAGCTACATTTATCATCATTGCGGTCATCACTGGAGGAGATGCAATCTCCCATCTTGTACAGGTAAAGCTGAACCTAGCAGCCTCGTATGCACAGTGATCACATGCACATTGTCACCTGGCTGCATGTGATCACAGTCTGTAGTGTCGTTCCAACTTGCCACCCGTCACAACCTTTCGTGTTCACGTGTGCAGCACAAAAGCCCAGACGACAGCACCGTCGTGCTGGCGTTTGCTGTGATCAGCATCGTGGTGCTGACCATCTTCGGTATTTACAAGCTGTGGATCAACAAATACATCGAAAGCAAGGCCCTGGAGCAGGTAATGTCCACCGCCTGCATGCTGGCTTCTGGCGCCGCTTTCCTTTGTCACAGTCGGAGGCATCGGTTCCCATTTCAAGGTGATTGTTCCACGCGATCATGTACATCCCATCACCAGCATTTGACTGTCTGCGGTGCAGGATGCCGTGGCCTCGTTTTCTGTCAGCGTACTGTCGATTGGCATCCTCGTCAGTGCGGTGTTGTACCAGTTCAACGAGAACATCTGGTGGCTGGTGAGATGGATGAGTGCTTTGGAAAGTGCCAAGTGGTCACACGCTGTTAGTGGTTGGTGTTGCTGTGAAGTTCATTCACGGCTTTCTGTGTCGATAGGACGCGGCTGTTGCAATCGCTGTGACAGTGTCACTAGCCATCTATTCGGTACCGATACTGGTGAGCTCACCCTCAAACCCACGGCATTGTTTCGAGTGCTTGTGCATGATTTGCTCAGTCTCGCCACGCTGACCTTCAGCGCGTCCTTCAGATGCGTCTTCTTCACTTGCCGCAGGTCATGCGGCCTTGGTGGCGGAAGTCCTTTTGGCGGTCCGGCTTCAGGTGGTCCGACGCAGCAGAAGCTTGAGATTGCGTCGTAGACGGACATGGAGGCTAGACAGCCAGAATTTGTCGCAATCAAATTCTTCGAGGCATGGCTTATGTCAGCTGGAAGGTGGAGAGCCAGTTGGAAGCATTTGCGCACGTGACTCATCACTTGTTTCGACTTGAAATTGGCAGATTGCTGCTACAAGTGCAATTCCATTCAGTGTGTTGACCTGGTGGCAGCTGCAGCTGTTCGAACCGAGGGCGCACAGACTGATCGAGCTGTTCTGGTGGTTAAACTTAACATCGCCCTCCAGATCAGCGACCTGGGAAGCAGCGACCTGGGAAGCAGCTCAGGCGGATTTTCGCAAGACTTAGGCCTTGCCGTTTGGTCAAATATGTCCAGCGATCGGCATGACGGCGATGACATGGCAGATGTGGAGATCGAACGCAACGACTCGCATGTTCCGGAGGACAGCACGAGCTTTGACGTCCGGGTGCGCGCATCAGCAAGCCACCTGCACAGCCGCATAGCTCACGATACACGAAGCGGCTTCATACAGAGCGATTCGTAGGCACTGATAGCCAGTCAGAAGGCGCGCCGCAAGCGCCGGCGCCCAACCGGCATGATGTGATGATGTTTCACGGTCAAACGTCTGCATGAGGTCATGGCACACTGAAACGCTCAGTGGGGACTCGAAATCTGAGGCAAGCAGCGTTGAGACAAGCAGCGCGCCCATGTGACTGCGTGATGCCATGTGAAGGCGGCAAGCCTTCCCATGCACACACATGTCACCGCTGCGCCCGCAGGGGGTGCAAATCGAGAAGGCGCGGGAGCCCAGCGCGGCGGCGCCAGCATTGGAACAGGAGTCGCGGCAGGATCGGGGGCTGCTGGCGGACCAGGACGTGCAGCGGGCCATATGGACCAACCGCGCGCGCTGGTTCACGGGCATGTCCATGATCGTGGACTTTTCGACCGGCCTGCTGGCGCTGATCGTCGGCGGCATCATCCACAGGCAAGCGCGAGGACGATATTGTCTATGCGTTCTTTGAATGAGAATCATTTTGATATACCTCAAATCATCTGTCGTGTGTGACCCGGCCTCACACCAGCACATGGCCAGCGGCACAGTCGAAATGAGATGGTTGTGGCGTAAGCGACTTCGACTTGCGGACAGTCCGCTGCTGCATCCTCTAGGAGGCCATGCCAAGGGCTCTGCCGTCACGCAAATGAACCTTTTGGGATGGTCTCCGTAGTGGATGCGGCTTCTTGTAGTCCGGACAGACATGCACAGTGCACCAGGATGCAGCGTCAGCTGTAGCAGCCAGAAGGCAGTGCGCCGCCCACTGTATCACTCGCTTATCTCTAGGTGCCGCAGCCTCACGCTCGCCGAGCACAGCCTGGCTACCTCTATGAACAATGCTGTCAGCCGCAGCAAGAAGCAGCTTCCTGGGACACTGGCATGACGCCTGTGCTTGAGCTTCCATATTGCACTTGTGGTCGCGGCAGCAGTGCGCCCACGGGCTACGGCCTTTCTGGACAAGGCCAGCGGAAGCAGCAGCACACAAATCGTCTTGCTTCCACAGACGCTGACATGGTGTTATCGTCTCATTGCAGCGCCGCGCTGACAGGGTATGGCCTGGAGGCCTTCGTGGACATGGCGGCCAGCTGCATGGTCTTATGGCGTTTCTGGAACAGCGCGGACACTGAGGTGGGGTCCCTCCACATTCGTCTGTCTGGCCCCAGAAGGATACAAGCACTGCTCAGTTTGTACCCGAACGACTGCAGACTGACCCTGATCCCAAGAGGGATCGCGCCAACTGCTACCTGCAGGTTTGTCCCTGACTGCAATGCACATTGTGAGATGCGTGTCACGCTGTCTGCTTCAGGCAGGCATGCGGGCCAACCAGGACCGCGAGGAGCGCGCCAACGTCATCATCGCCTTCATCGTGAGTTCCTGTTGCTATTCAGATTTGAAGCCTGGCATCTAAAGGTTGGCAACGGTCATCAGGGAGCCAGCACAAGCAGACCTGCCCATGTGGTCATCTTGATGCAACAACAGCCAGGAGCGCCCGTGCCGTAACCCAACCGTCAGAGCCGATGCTGCAAGCCCACGGTGTTGCCCCTGCCCACACATTTGCTCCTACAAATGCAGTTTGTGGCGATCGCGATCATCACCAGCGGCGACGCAATCGAGCACCTGGTGCAGCACAAGTCGCCGGAGAACAGCTTCCTAATCATCATCTTCGCTGTGATCACCATGGTCCTGCTGGGCGCGATCGGCGCGACCAAGCTGTGGATCAACAAGCACGTCGGCAGCAAGGCCCTGGAGCAGGTGCGGATTCTCGGCAGAGATTTGGACAGAGACTGTGTTCTGCACGCCTGGCGTTGCACGCCTGGCTTGTGTAAGTGTGTATTTCGGGACTGATCAATGGCGTGTGCATTTGACTGCAACCAGCAGCATGCAGCGGTCATCACTTGTTCATGCGTCGGTTCTTGCCGTTCCTGTTACCGGCTAAACACCGCAGAAAGCACAGATCGCCAGAACAGCCTCAAATTAGTTCTGCTATTGGTGTGCTGTGCAGGATGCGATGGCCTCATTCGCAACGGCAGCCATCTCAGTGGGGCTGCTGGTGTCGGCGTCAGCATACACAGCCAACGACAACATCTGGTGGCTCGTGCGTCCCTAATCCCCTACGACATCCACTGCATGTGGCCCCAAATCCCGGAGCATGCATGGCATACGACTCCTTTCCAATGCATTGACCCTGCAACAGTCTGCTGTGCTGATGCACGCCATGCGTCCGCAGCATCGCATGTCATGCGTCCACAGCGTCGTTGCGGGATGAGTCCCATGAGTCTCGTCTCTGCATGGTGCCATTCATGGCGAGATTTTCAGCATGCGTCTGTGCTGCAGGATGCTGTTTGGGCGATCGCCGTCACCTGGCTCTTGGCTGCCTATTCATTGCCGTAAGTAGCCCAGCACCCATGTCTTGTTTGTTTGCGCCCTTTTTGGCTTGCTGTCCGCTGGAGTGCTGACCCAATACATTTAGAACCATTACCGTCAATACATAGGCTTTTCAACCATGGCATCTTTAACCATGCTGTCACACTGCAGGATCCTTATTGAGAAGAGGTGGTGGCATAAGAGCTTCTGGAAGTCATGGGCGACGGAAGCCTGAAGGGAAGATTATTTGTCAGTAACAACGCCCGGCAATTGCCATACACATGCGCCAGAATATGACAGCTCGGTATTGCAGTGGTTTGAAAAAGATCCGGAAAGTTGCTGGCGCGAATTCTGCAACGATCTGTCTGCTTGTGATGCGCTTCTTGTGATTTGAGCGGCAGTGATTTGAGCTGCAGACACGTTTCTGCAGCTAGTTCTGTCCCAAAGCAGCCATTGGCAAGCCGGCCGAGAAGCCACTATGGGAGATCCCGTCTCTACTCTGCAAGATGTACATACCTACCAGGCCGACACAGCGTTCACGACGCAGCAGTGTCCCACTATTCTGACACCTTGTGATCGATTGGTGCCTTGCTCTGAGGTGATCTACACCACAGCTGCGGCGCTGCGGCGGGCACATTGAATCATGGCTTCACATAAACCCAATGGATCTTACCCAGTCACACTGCATCTCCCCCGTGTTCAGTGGCGCCACATGGCTCGTCTGCTTCAGGCGTCAAAGCCCATGACGTGGTCGATGCCGGCGGCGATGCCGGTGGGGCTGCCGGGCTGGTAGGGCTTAAGCGTTGCGGGGTCCATGGCGCGCAGCGTCGCTGCGAGGCCCGCCGGCGCACACGTGAAGCAGTGCCCCGCTGCAGCCAGCTGCTCTGCCAACTCCGTCTGCGATGAATGCCGCAAGTCTCATTTCCCGCGTGCGTCACAGGGCTGGGAACGACGTGCGGTTTGGACACACGCAGATGGCGGTTTGGGAGCACCTGGTATCTGTGCATCAGCAGGGAGCATTCGGTGCGCTGTAGGAATCGGAAAGCAAAGCATCAGCGAAGCAGATCCAGAGAGTCTGGCGAGCCGATTATTTGATCCTCAACAGAAGCACCTGGTGATTGTGCATCAGCAGAGAACTGGGCACGGCGATGACGACCTTGCCGGCGCCGAGGGCTTCGATGAGCGACCCCGCAAGCCGATTCTGGAATGTTTGTATCATGTCGAAAGTAGCGATGTTCAAACACACACCTGGTGGTTATGCATCAGCAGGGCGTTCGGCACTGCGACGACGACCTTGCCAGCGCCGAGCGCCTCAAAGAGCGACCCGGCACCCGCATGGCTGACGATCAGCGCCGCTTCGGCAATGCGATCGCACAGCCCTGGCGCGAAATCGAAATGCTCCACCTGCACAGTGTCCCGAGTCGAAATGACGTCCATTGATGGCATGACATCGGTTGCCATGGCAATGGTGTCCCAGCACTTCCAGTCTGAGGCACATGTGCGCACACAACGGCATTGCTGCAAAAATGCGCGAGGCCTGATCTGAGATCAGGATGAGCGTGTTCAACAAATTATATTCTGCCGTTTCTGCTAAGATGGACCACACCTCGAGACCGTTGTCCAGGCGGTGCTTCTCCTGCCCGGGCGGACACAGCATGTGCGGCTTGTACGCGCCCCCACCCACCTGCGCACAGCGGCACCTAGCAGTCAGACGCCGGATTACGTGCGGCTGCAAAAGCTCTAGAGCCATAAAATGTGCAGAGCGCTTGTAGCAGCAGAAATAGCCAAGCTCGCAGTTCAGAATACAGATCGAGATAGGCTTGAGGCAGTCGCGCGCCTGCAGCGTATCCATGACATTTTGCACGCCTCCAATGCTGATTACGAAGCCCTTCCGTAACAAAGAAAACCAGTGAAACAACGATCCCACCTGCATGACCAGGCGGTCGTAGCCGTGCGATTGCAGCGCGTCTGCCACCTCGCGTGTGTCTACCGCCCGGATGAGCTCGTCGAATTTGGTAGTACCAACCGTCACGAATGCCGTCGGCATCGCCGTCTACACGCTGTGCCCCAGCTCGCCCCCCTGCCGCCGCTGCAGCTGCTGATGCCACGCCGCCTAAACTCTGAATACTGTGTGCTGCAGCCTGCTGCCGCTGTCGCTGCCGTCTCCTCAGGCAGCAGAGTGGAAACTCGCGGCGCACCCTGCCAATGTGCTGTGCGCTTGTGCCCTTCGGCGCACCTGATGCGCCGAGGAGCGGCTCTGACCTGCAGACCCTGCCGTGAGCTGCTTCTCAGGCAATGCCACAGATGACGGCCGCCGCGAGAGCCGCTGCTACCGCCGCAGCTGTCCTAGGTCACCTTGGCCACCTTGCGCTTTTCCACAGCGTGCGTCTTGGGGCACTGCATCTCCTGCCAGCTCACCGGCAACATGGCTGCACCTGCCGCACATCACGTGGCAACGCCCTCAGACACCTGCTTTAGCAGCGTGAGACACCATTTGCGGCTGCTGCAAAGCCGCCTCTGCAATTTGCGCTGCTGGTGCGCACAGAGTGCCCCTGCATCTTCACCTTGATTCCCCGCATGGAACCCATGTGTATGCACGGTCAGCATCTGGATCCAGCTTGCAATTGATTGTCCGCTTCAAGGCACTTAACAGGGTCATCCGCGCCTGAAGCGGGATGCTTTGCATACACCACGCCCAGCTCGTTTTTGGCGGTGCCCAGAAAGTAGGACCGCGAGTCGCCCAGCGACAGCACCTGCAGAAGCGTATAGCAGTCCTTAGCACTGCATGCAATTCGCAAGGCCTGATCACAGCAGATATGTGAACTCGATATCTACATGGCACGCCACGTTTCATGCAAGCTGCTAACCAACCACGAGGCCTCATCAAGAACTAAGGCCTCCAATACCATGTATGCCTCCGGAACACCTGTTAAGCATAGGGAAGTGAGTGCGGTGCAAAGCGCACCTCGGCCTTGACGATATCGCCGGGGCGGAAGCAGGAAGGGATCTCGACCTTGTCGATCTCCGTCAACCGCACGTCCTGCAGCCTGCAACAGTAGCAGGGCCAGCGTTACATGGCATACACAGCCGTCCAAGACGCCAGTTTTGGAGGGCGACACGAGGCTCCATCCTCTACCAGCTCTGTCTGCTGACCACATGGATTCATCGGATGGCCGCAGACACTGTGTCGTTGAGACGCAAGTGCAGACTCTGGCGAATACCCACCGGATGACGCCGGTGAAGGTAGTGTCGAGCGGCTGGTCGCCAACGCACAGGACGTCCAGGGACGCCAGGCGCGGGTTGATGCGCGTGACCTGTGTGTGTACCTTATACCGTTTGGCGCCCTTTGTTGGAAGCCACGGGAAGTGATGACAGAGCCAGGCTGAACACGGTTTCGCGGAAGCCGGGACGCAAGCAACATTGCAGATTATGCGCGATGTAGAGAACTGAAGGTGAGACGAAACAAGGTATGGCGGCTCGCCTTGGCGGTGACCACGTCTCCGGGCTTCGGAATTCCAGAGTGCTGGCCCCGGCGCACAACCTCGACTGTGGGCCTCTACACGCAAAGTGGCGCAGCGGCAGCGTCAGACAGTGGGAAGAACAGGCGGGGCAGAATGGTCGCTTTGCAGCTGTCACACGACTGCCTTTGGCACAGCAATGCTCTCCAGCTTACCTGGTCTTGAGATGAAGGATCCGCTGGAGTCTGCTTCTGCGTGCCTACGATGGATGCGCACAGGTTCTGCTCTGTGACGTGTGTGCCGGGCCCCGCGACGGCGTCCACCTGCAATCAGTGAGATCACCTGTTGAAGGTGCTAAATGGACGCTTACGTTAATCGCGTGTCGAAATGGGATGCCCTCCAGCCTCACCGCAGCACAGAGGACGTCCCCGGGACAGACGACGGCGGCCGCTGCCATCCACTACAACTCAAACGATTATTTGCTTTGCACCTCGACGCTTGTGTTCCTGGCTACAATTGTCACTTTGTGCTGACCATTTGCTCGTGCCGCTGCATTGCCTAGCACTTGCGCTACAGGGCTTCAAATTTATTCAGCATTAAAAATTCGGCAAACTATGTTTTGATGGCCCGATGGGCCATATGCCCATTATGGGCAGCCCATACCCACCAAGTGCAAGCTGCTAATTCCGACAGGCAAGGTGCGGCAGTATCTTTGTCATGAAATTGCAGCTTGAGCTCTCTGCGGCGGTGCCCAATGTCTCTGCGTGTCGTCCGCACAGGCATCAGCGTTCGCATGATTGAAGCCTGCAGCGCATGAACAGCTGCATGGGATGATGCTTTACTCAGGCAAAAGCCGCATGTAAACATCTCATTGAGCTTGCTCAAATCTTTTCACCTGGTATTTGCTAGACCTCGTGCTACAGGCCACATATTGCCACCATCTGCATCCAGTGATTGACCCGTCAATGCAGCACGTCAGCTCTCAACATGCGTCAACAACAGTTCAGCACCAACAATGCACTTGTGTGCAGCACTTGCCCCTCACCGCGCGCTCCTTGCCACCGCTCCTACCGCCACCTCAAGACTTTACCAGTTTTCAGTCACAGTACCGCCGAGCGCCGACCGCTTCGCTCTGCATCAGTCCGCTTTTGTCGCTTCACTTGACGATCTTCAGCGCCGCCAGGAACAGGTCCTCCAGCCCGGCGGCGCGGCAGGCGGCCGCCAGCTCCGACATGCCGGTCTCGGGCAGCTCCTGAAGGTTGCTGTCCGACCCGAACCTCCTGGCGGCGCCAAGGGCGCCAAATCGTTCGACGCTTCCATGTCCTCCTGGCCCCGCACCGCCATGGCCTGCAAGCGCCGAAGGCGCTCCGCTGTCGGTGTATCAGGCTATGGGACGATGCTGGCGGTGTGTGATTTCAAGTTGGAGGTGCATTTGGGGTGGGGACGGGTGGGTGGGTGGACATAGCGGAATGTGCGGCGGATGCAACCATAAGCTTGTCGCACCTGCCACTTGAGGGCCCGCAGCCGCTGCACATACTCCTCCATATCATCCGCCAGTCCCTCCACCACAATGACACCTGCATCTGGTGGTCGTTGCTCAGTTGTGCAGCATAAAAGTGGTCGATGCTTTGTCAGAGAGGCTTCTGCATTTGTCTGGATGGGACAACCAAAGGCGTCACATAAGAACACACCAGGAAAGCCCGGCTTGGAAAAGCCGCCCAACCGCAGCTCGTCTGCCCACTGCACGATGTGCTTCCTTTTTGTGAGAGACTTGATATGATGGAACCTGCAGGGGAAGAGGCGTTGTCTCAACACACAGAGGGTTCCAGCCGAGCCACGCACAATTTCTCTCTTATGGAAAACAACAATTAAAGGGCATATTTGCGCACCAGATGATGCAGCAGCGCATGGTTCTGTGGCTTGGCCGCTGAGATTCACGCTTGTCAGTAACGCCCTGCGCTGCCTCGGCCGCCTGTATCACCCCCTGCAAACGTGGTATGCAGCATTTCATTGGCTTCGGCAGACGTCAAGACTGCCAGCGTGGTGCCGTCTTGCTCTCGTTATGACCTGGCAACACAAGCCTGTATGCAAAGAGAGCGAGTCGAACCTGCTCCAGCAATTCTGAGACTCGCTGCTGCAGCGCGTCCGCAGCTGTGATGAGGCAGCCGCCCTCTGGAACGTAGTCACTCACTGGCTGCACCACTGCCGTCAGCTCGTCGTGGTGCGCCCTGTGCAGGGTCATGGATATGTGATGGACCGATCGTTGCCTTGGTACCTTTCAGGCAATGGTCCTGTACCGCAGCAACGAGCAAACGTTGACATCTCGCTGACAACTCGAGCGGTGGCGATCACGCGAAATTAGAAAACGGTGTTTGTTGCAAGCACCTGCCGCATGCGCACTCGACCTGCAGCCGCGGCGCCGCCGCCAGCGGGTACTGCGGGGGAAGCGTGAAGCGCAGGCTGACCGGCTGCCCGCCGACTGCCAGGCTCTGAAACACCAGCGCGCCGCTGAGCTGCGACAGGCTGCCCAGCTGACTGCGCAGGTGGCTCTGCTGCTGTTGTGCTGCATCTCCTGATTCACCCGCAGAGGTCTCGACGAGGCTTGTGGCCAGATCAGTTGCGGCACGCTCTGCGGCAGTGAAGCACAGAGCGCCCTCCTCGGGGTACATGGCCTCTAGCGCCTGTGGGCATGTGTCAGTGGCGTTCACCTCATTGAATGCCATGCGTCAGCCTTGCAATCGATGGCCACAGGCTTGTGTGCTACTTCTGCACCAGCAAAACAAGCTGATGCTCACCTGCAGCTCCTCAACCTGCGACCGCAGCGCTTCCATCAGCTGGCTGGACATGCCAGCTTCGCATACGGACGTTACCGTCCTGATCTCTGGGCCTATGCAATTCGATTGTGCAAGCCGAAGCGAGCGCCGGGCAGCTGCAGGGAACCCAGATCTTGATCGAGCTCGCCATCACAGATCGCCGGTGCAGCTGGCGCAATGCACTGCAAAAGAAATTTCGGCCAGCCAGTCGTGCCTTGAATAATGCTATAGATACGCAAAATGGGGAAGGAGCTGCTGAACGAGCCGGACAAGGTGGTTCACGAACTGCTTGAGGGATTGGTAGCCAGTGTGGAGCACCTGAACCGCCTGGACGGCTTCCCAGAGGTGTGTCCACCACATATTTCTTCGGAAAGCATTCAAGCTGCCTCCCATCCGCCACAGGCCTGACCAGCAGCTCATGCATGATTGATTTCGAAGAATATGCTGCAGCGTACGCTGGCACCTGCAATGCAGGTGAAGGTGGTCTTCGATGGGACATTCAAGGCGAAGGACGGCGATCAGGTCGCCGTGATCTCAGGTGTGTGCAGTACACATGCATTTCCGGCATGCTGCCCATATGTGCAGGTCAGTCTGGTACAACACCTCCGTTTGGTGCGATAGCGTGATCAACTTGAAGGGCGTGGTGCTGTGGGCATCACACCATCTGGTGAAATCCTGCAGGTGGCGGTGCGGGCCATGAGCCTGCGCATGCGGGTTACGTCGGACCCGGGATGCTCACAGCGGCCGTGTGCGGCGATGTTTTTGCATCACCATCATCAGCCGCTGTGCTGGCCGCCATCCGCCAGGTAGGTGTGATGGCGTTCACGGTCATGCACTCATTCACGATCATGCAGGGTACAGTAATTGCTGAGCTGCCGTCGCCATCTCCACATCTCGACCTGCCTCCCAATCATGCGTGAACAGCCAGGGTGCATGAATACTCCAGCTGCTGTCTAGGTCACGGGTCCCGCCGGCGCGTTGCTGATCGTCAAGAACTACACCGGCGACCGCCTGCACTTTGGCATCGCAGCGGAGCAGGCGAAGCGCGAAGGCTACAAGGTGCCGCCGCGCCGGAAAGCTGCGTGCAGCATCATGCATGTACCCTTGCGCCCGAGCGCCAGCCTCAGGCCGCAGTGTGCAGCGCGCCTGCTGTGCCTGTGTGTCAAAACTGCTGTTGTGATTATGTAGCCGAGAATCCGCATGATCGATTTCGTGTTGACTGTCTGCACAGGTGGAGCTGGTGGTTGTGGCGGACGATTGTGCGCTGGAGGGAAAGGGCATTGCCGGGCGGCGCGGCATTGCCGGCACTGTATTCGTCCACAAGGTAGCGCCTTCCTCCGATCAGCTATTTCATCATCATCAGAAGACCTCTGGAAAACGAAAGATGTGGATGACATTTGAGGACCTAAAAATACTCTGGACATGTCGCATTGCCGCAGAGGGACTGGGCTTGCGCTGTGGCGCCGGCAGGTCGGAGCTACCTACAAGCTCGCCCCACATTTGCCCTTCCCATCAACCATTCCCATCAAAGGACTGTGGAGAGAAAATGCACACCACATGCAGCGTCCCTGTCTTCGGTGCCCAGGCACAAACCATGGCACAATGCAGCGCTCGAACATCAACCAGCCACTGGCCGATGGATCCTGTGTTGCATCAAATGAGTTATTTCACATCGCCAGCGATACCTTGTGGAGCTATTTTCAGGTGGCAGGCGCAGCGGCGGCGGCCGGCCTGCCGCTCGCCGAGGTGCGGGCCGAGGCGGAGGCCGCAGCGGCCGCAGTGAGTTCCATGGGCGTTGCCACGCGCGCCTGCACGCTGCCGGGCGCGCAGCCCTCCGACAGGTGGGCAACAGCAATCTCGAATTCTCACTCATTTGATGTCGTTTCAGCCTCAATCCTGGACTCGCCTGCTGGTGCGATACACCGAGATTGAAGCAGCGCTGCGGCTCGGTGTGCAGGCACGCCGTCACATCGCGCCATCCGTCCTGACTGCGGCTTGCACCCCCCAGATCGTGTGTATCCGCACCCTGTCTATGCGTCCTGCCGATTCGGCCACACTGCAAGGAAAAGGCGCCAATGTCCTTGCTTCCACTCCAGACGGTGTCGTCCTGACGAACAGAAAGTTTTTCGATTTGGATGCGCAGGATTGCCGATGGCAAGATGGAACTGGGCCTTGGTATCCATGGCGAGCCGGGCGCTGAGACGGCGCCGCTGCAGCCAGTGGGCGAGATCGTCTCGACGGTCTGCTCGAAGGGCGCTCGAGTGTCATATTGCACCATGTCTTTGCTTCTTCTGCATTTATTCTTGGTGCAGCTTGTGGACAACCTCATCTGCCGGTTTCGCCCTCCGTTGTTCGTAGGAGAGTTTGCTGCGCTCGGGGGTGCAGCGGTGCAGCATAGCGCAGCACTGGCAATTGCACTTGCAATACCCTGCACGAATTGAGAGTCATTATTGCCAGAGGTGCTGGATGGGTCCTCAGCAACACGCGCGCGTCCGACGCTCTTGGAGCTGCCGCCGGGTGCGCATCGGAGTCGTTCTATTTGACAAGGACGAATCGATTGCGGCACACCAGATTTGATGTGCCTGCAGATCCTGGACCGCATTGCAGGCCGGTCTCAGCCAAAGGCGAAGATCTGCCGCGCCTGGAGTTGGCGCCGGGTGCGCATTGGACTCGAATCATTTGCGATCCGTTTGTTGTTTGGCGACTTGACCTGTGCCTGCAGATCCTGGATCGCATCGCCGGTCGCTCCTCGACAGATGGCAAAGATCTGCCGCACCTGGAGTTGGGGCCAGATGCGCCGGTGGCGCTGCTGGTCAATTCGCTGGGCGCGACGACGCAGATGGAGCTGTATGTGGCGGCGCAGGCCGCACTGGCGCATGCGCGGGAGCGGCTGCAGGTAGGCACAGTTGCTGGAGACCGAATTGCTGCAGGCACAATTAGCGTCAACTTCCCGCTGAACGGCGCTGCTTGCATCTCGACTGCTGTTCTCTAATGTTCCCATCGCAGACCCTCACATCGATCATGGCCCGGTGCAGGTGACTGTGCAGCGGCTTGTATGTCGGCGGCTTCATGACGGTGCTGGATATGGCGAGCCCAAGCGTGTTGTCACAGTTTTGCATGCCTTTCCTCATGAATTAAATCACACATTTTGCTCAATGCAGGTGACTCGCAGAGGATCAGCAGCTTCATGACGGGACCGGACATTGCAGCTGGCTGTGCACCCTCACACGTTCCTCACGAAATCGAGGCTCTCGCTCAATGCAGGAGGTGCAGCGGCTATGTCGGGAGCTTCACGGCGGCGCTGCACGCGGCGAGCCTGCGCGCCGCTCATCAATTCTGTTGTCGACAGTACTGCAGAGGTCTCTACCCTGCGCCCAATCACACACCCCTTGGATGCAGGTCAGTGTGCAAAGGCTCTACGTTGGGAGCTTCATGACGGCGCTGGACATGGCCGGCCTGTCGCTGTCGGTGCTGCGGCTGGATGACGGGCGCCTGCAGCGACTGGACGCGCCCACAAAGGTGTAAATCAAACCAAGTCTTCTTCAGTTTATTACCATATCATCAATTTAAATCGACGCTGTCTGCGCTGCTGTTGCTGTCGCTGTCGCTGTCGCTGCTGCGCCTGGATGACAGGTGCCTGGCGCCTCTGTACGCACCCACGCAGGGGCAACTGTGCTCGTTATCAGCTGCACGTTCTTATTACATGCGAATCTGCAATCGCAATCATTTCCTGCTGGCACAGCTGAGGAGCTTCTCTGCCAGAGCCATGGTGCGGCACGTTGCAAAAATGAGGGCGGCACGGTCGCGACCACATGCCCTGACCTGAACGGTTTGCTTGGCATCCCCATGTCCCACATCCTCTCCACAAGCCTCTGCGCAGGCCCCCGGCTGGCCGAACCACTCGGCGGCGGTGCGCACCGACAAGCGCCCAGCGCCACTGCCGCGGGCTCCCAAGTGTTTCGCCAGCGCCAGCGCTGCGGACTCCGCAGCCAGAGGCCGGCCGGCGCAGCTGTCGGCGCAAGCGGCGCTGCTGGAGCGGTGCATATCGGCCGCCGCTGCGGCGGTGATTGACGCGGCGGCGGAGCTGGACGAATTGGACTCCAGGGTGGGAGACGGCGACTGCGGCACAACGCTCAGATTGGCGGCGCATGCCATCCGGGAGGTGGGACCTGAAGTTGGGATATCATCGTAACTCTCATAGTGTGATCGATCCACAACATGCTTGTGGTTTCCTCTAGCAATGGCGTCAGCGACCTGCCTGCTTGCAGCCTGTGCCCTTGCTATTTGCAGCCTTCGCGTCACGCCTCACGTCCCAGCCAGTCAAGAAGCCAGACGGCACAAGGACAAGCTGGAAACACATCACGTGGCATGCATTTCACACCGATGACCGCGCACTGGCGTTCCGGTTCAGACAGCACGAAGTGCCCCGATCAGACGTCCCGCTTGCGGTACAGGACCTGGCATCTTCCTACCCGCTGGATGATCCTGCTGCGACCCTCGCGGCGGTCGGCGAAAGTGTGGGGCGCGCCGCCGGCGGAACATCCGGCGGCTTGTACCATGTGCTGTTCGCCTCTGCAGCTGCCTCGCTGGCCAGGTGCTCGCCTCGCGCGGGAGTCTGTGCTATCAGGCACTCCGCTGCATGCCAGTGCGCCAGGCTGGCCCGTGCGCAGTGATCTCAGCAGTGCGCGTGTTGCACACAGCATGTGACAGATGCTGAGCCGTGAACTTGGTGCACAAAACACTACAGAGCATCCCATTAACTCCTCCCGACGACCACTGGCAACGTCGCGACGGCAGTGGCGCAGTCAGCGGCAATCAGCCGAAGCGCGGCACTGCTTCGACGCTATGTTTCCAGCCCCCAAACCGGGGGCGTCAATCAGCCCGCTTTGGAACGTACAAAGCCTTGAGCATGAATGATAGAACTACAATCGTCTGCTGCAGCAGCAGCGGCGGCGCCGGCGGCGGGACGCCTGGCGTGCAAGCCTGGGCGGCCGCGGCGCGGGCGGGCGTGGCGGCGGTGCAAAAGTACGGCGGCGCAGCGCCGGGCCACCGCACCATGCTCGACGCACTGCTGCCGGCGGTGGACAACCTGGAAAAGGCGACAGGTGGGTTTAAACTGATCCTCCCACCCCCCGAGTGAAGACCTCGACGCGGTGCAAAAGTACGACGGCGCAGGGGCGGGCCACCATTACATGCTGGACGCGCTGCTGTCGACGGTGGACAAATCACAGGGTTCATCAGGGCCGTGTCTGCGCTGTGCACTGGCCATGGTTGTCGTACATTCCTGCCGGCATCTGCTCGGTGCCAGATCCGCCCCTGCAGCAGCAAGTCTTGATGATATCATGCGGGTGCCTGTCGCAGGAGGCGCCGCTGGCGCCGCAGCGGCTGCCGCAGCGGTAGCCAAGCAGGGGGCGGAAAGCACAGCACGCATGGAGGCGGGCGCCGGCCGCTCCAGCTACGTGCCCGCGAGCGCCCTGGCCAGCACGCCCGATCCGGGTGCCACGGCGGTCGGTGTCTGGCTGGGCGCACTTGCCAGAGTGTTCTCAGAGTGAGCGGCAGCGATTGCGGCGGACGCCAGTATGTACGAATGGCATTGCAAGGCTTCATTCTGGAGGCCCTTGTCGGCACGGCAAATATCCAGAAGCGAGCTGATATTGGCAGAATGCGCACGTCAACTATACGACGTGCCAGCGCCGAGTTGAAGTTGCTGAGTCATGGGTCCCATGTTCTGCAAAATGAAACCTGCGCCTGCTGTATATGTCGTTGCCTTGGGTTAACATACAGCATCTCCATCGATGCCAAAGTGGCTAGAAGTAGTGGAGGCAGGCAAAATGTCGGACAAGTCTCTCAATTCCGCCGTGAGCTCGAGTCTCTTTCACCATGCACAATCGCCAGACTGATTTCCGGCCTGGCGCCATGTCCGCCACATGGACTGGGCCTGCAGCCGTAGCGTCTCCAGATACAGTCGCCCCCGCTGCCGCTGGGGAAATGTGCAAGGTAAGACCACACACTCATGCGCTGACGAACACACACCCTAAGTTGCTGCAGCAAACCCTGCACACTCTCACAACAAGCAGATGTGTCAATAACACCTGTCCGAGCAGAGCGACTCGCACCAATGTACTACCTCCCGCTGCTTGCACAAACGCCAATTCGATTCGATAGGGGATATCCTAGGGGATATTCTAGCCTAGACTGACCGCCGTCAAACACGTCTTGTCCATACTGCAGAAGCAGCAATGTCAACGACCGCTGCCAGCTTGCAGATGCACAAAAAAAGAAGTGCCACATCCTGCTGCGAGGCTGCCCACGGCTTCTTGTTGCCCGCTGCTAGCGGCAGCGCTGCAGTTCTGCCGCCGCTGTCAGGCCTGAAATTACCGCTTGCCCTGCCGAGGCGGCCACCCGTGAAGAACAGTAGGCTGCGGTGGCGGCAGCTCGCCCAGAAGCGGTAGCGCGAAGGGGTTGAAGCGAGGCGACGCTGCCGCTTCTTTGGAAACGCAGCCGTTGCTGAGCGCGCCCGACACAATGCCGTCCTGACTCCTGTCACCCATGATGACCAGGTCTGATTTCTCGCCTGCAAAGTGGATCGGTGTTGAAGGCGTGCAGCTGCGCATGACAGATTGCCAGGTAAGGTCCTGCAGTGCCACAAAGCGGAAAACGCCGTCAGTCACAGCAAGCACCATGGGCGAGTGTGCTCAGATACGTGCCTTTCTATGAGGCAGCCGCCCCCCGCGTGCGTGGCTTGTGCACGCAAGCGGCCTTGGACACCCCGATCACTTTGCGTGCGCCTGCACTCTTCTGCTGCCGGCGTGCTGCCTGGCGCTGCAGGTCTGCCACCGCCTGCTGACAATGCACCTACATATAGCAATGGCCGTCATGCCATGCAGCAATGAGCTCAACGAACAGATTCACATGCGCCGAGGCGAATGGGCTCCTGTGTGCAACCTCGGCCAATCTGCAGGTCGGAACAGTGGCACGCAAGCAGACTGCTGCACGCTGCACACCCAGCAGAACACAGGCAGAATGGCTCCAGGCACATGTGACGCGCCTGGACAAAGTCTTGGAATGCGTCCGACACCACCTTCATCTTCGCGGCCACCTGCAGCTCCGCCGTCCACAGCCGCTCAAACTGCGGCATAGACGAATAGTGTTTCGGGCCAGTCGAGAAAAAAGAGATACGCAATAGACGCATGGTAGACCAGCATGCTCATCAGGATGACGCTGGTCTCAGCTTGGACGAAGTGCCAAGGTCCTGAGTGCTACGTCAGCGCTGCGCACGGCCACTACCAACCGCACCTCGGGCGTTGCCATGCAGGCGCGGTGTCGCTCCAGGGTCACGCCGTCTGCTGCCGGCTGCGCGGCGGGCTCGAACAGCCGACTCCGGATGGCCACGAGCTCGAGGCTCCTGCGCTGCAAGCCGTCGAGGGCCTTCTTGAAAACGTCCACATGCCGGCGCATGGCTGCGCGCGTCATGTCAGGCGGCAGCTGCCGCCACAGCTCCTGCTGATCCGCTGCGGCCGGCGGCGCCAGCGCAGACATGTGCAAGCACAGGTCCGTCTCTGCCAACGGTGTCCAGCTGCGCCCGTCCGCCACCGGCTCGTCTGCAGCCGCCCAGCGCTGCGCTGCAGCCGTTTCGTCAGACAATGGCCCAGATGCAGCTCCTGCAAGATGCATCCCGGTTGCGATTGTGAAGCTGATGCTGCATGGTTTGTGATTGTGAAGCTGATGCTGCATGGCCACAGGCGCTGAGGTTTGCTTGGGGCATTGCGAGATGGCGATGGAGTGCGCTGCACCACTCGCGACAGCCGTGATGCAGCCGTGGCTTTCACGGATCTGTTCAACGTGTGCAGTGCTGGGGTGTGGCATACCCATGACAAACGCAGAGGCGGTGGCGCGTTATGTACAGCGCTGGTCGCGCACTGCGAGGTCTGCTGTCTTGTTTGACGCTCCGCTCTGCAGTGCTGGCTAGTGGCCTACCAGGGCAGCGATGAGCTAGGTCAGCTATGGCAGGTTGCTGCGAGGCGTCTGGACGTGAGCAGCGGCGTCTGGTCAACAGTATGAGAGAGAGATTACAATTTTTCAGCCTCAGTCAGGCTGATTAGCGATGTGCTGCGTCTGGCCAGCTCAGAGTTGAAAATTGAAATTTTCGAGAGAGGTCGCAAGCCCTGAGGGGCTAAAAGGGTGCCAGCGACGGGGTGGGAACCCCTGCTACTGGACGAAACTGAATGAAGCAACGATGAAATCCATCACAGCAACCTGGTCGGCCTGGTTGACGAACTCACGCATGGTTCGACCGTCCCAGAACAAGTCCGGATTCTGGTCGCGAATGTGCTGCACTGCTGGGCACTTAAAAATCATGTGCCGCTCGTCGCCCACCACCGTGGCGTCGCACTGCTGGCATTGCCGCCGGTGCCTGGGCGTGTGGTCCCGCCTGCCCATCACCACTGGCAGTGTATTGCAGCCAAGTCGAAACCGTAGACAGCTGCCGATGCGCCGCGCCGAGTGCCGCTGCCGGAGGATCCGCAGGTGCACCTGCTGTCGCGGCGTGCGGGAAAACCATCGCCAGTACGTGCACTTAGCTGCACCCTCGGTCCGGCACGTCCGAGGGCACACGCTGAGGGCCTCCCATGCCCGCTGCTGCTGCGCTGCCCGCAGGCCCAACACATATTGCACGTTGACGCGCCGCGCTCGCTGCGTGCTGAGCGGCAGCTCATACCCCAGCCTTAGGCAATCTCGCCGCAGGCCCCCCACCCAGTTCCTAATGCCGACCAGCAGTGCCTCGCTCTGGGCGTCCATCAGTAGCTTGTAGTGGAGACTGCCTCGCGGCTGGGCACACAAGCTGTTCCAGAAGCACAGGCTATGCGCCAACCACCGGGCTTCGATGTCCGTCCTGCCCAACTCCGCCATCAGCGCCTCCGTGGGCACGCCCGTTGGCAGACGGCAGATGCTGCGGACGTAGCCTCGGTGCTGGGCCGCTAGCTTTCGTCGCTGCTGCTGCGCCGCCGGGTGAACGCCCCATACCTCACATGAGGACAGCGCCGTAGCGGTGACAATGGCGTCGTAGAGGTGAAGCTGTAGTTGCTTGCACAGCCGAGGCGGTCGAACTGGAAGCGCACGGAGTGGAAGGCGTTGTCGATGCTGCTGCGGAGCTGCGGCAGGCCGTTGCCGGCGGCGCCCGCCGGCGTGAACGTGGTGCCGAGATATTTGTATCTGTCGGTGTGGGGGAGGGTGCGGCCGGCATAGGCGAAGGCGGTGCGGGGCGTGACGTCTTCGAGTTTCGGGACCAGACGTTGAACCCTTGACAGAGGGATTCTAGTGATGCATGCCACACATAAAGTGAGTCTTTTCCTCGTCAACCTTCTTCTCTGTATGAGCTGACACAGACTGCTGATCGGCTAGTGTGCCAGAAGGTCAAGAACGAAAGCATCTGTATGGCCATCTGTCCACACAGCAACGAACCCTGCCACAACAACCCATAATCAACACGTACAGCGCTGACGCGCAATAGCAGCGGCGTGACAGAACGCCAGCGTTGTCACTCAAAGGCCACCGGGGCTCAGAGGCGCTCCTGGCGGAACAGGTACCGCACTGCTACGTCCTGCCCGCGGCTACTTGGCTGCCGCTGCTGCCGCCGCTGCCGCCGTTGCCGCCTCCGCCGCATCAAGGCCCTCTGCCGCTGCTGCAGCCTCTGCCGTCGCTGCCTCTGCCGCAGACGCGCCGGCCTGTGGCGGCGGCGGCGAAATGAGGCCGCTCTTCTGGAAGTAGGCGATGTAGTTGACGCCGGTGTTGTCGCTCATGCGCCACACGCCCGTCAGTGGGTCGTACGCCATGCCGGCTATCGTCTCCAGATCCAGCCCCGCCTGGTCGCCCATCATCACCAGCTCCTCTGCAAAGCAGAAGCAACCACATCGTCTTCAGTATCACATTGCTCATACAAATCCATGAGCATCGTACGCCATGCCGGCTATCGTCTCCAGGTGCAGCCCTGCCAGGTAGTCCATCATCACCGGCTCCTCTGCAATGCAGAAGGGACAGCATGCTCAATCTCATGTTTCTCATGACATTCGCCACACGCTCGTCAGCGGGTCGTACGGCTTGTTGGATCCCGTACCCAGCTCCAGCCCCGCCTGGTCGCCCATTACCGCATAGGACAGGTGCTGCCACTCACGCACCAGGCCCAATATGCAGCTGCCGTCTGCTCACCGAGTTGCAAGGGCAAGCGATTGTACACCCCTGTGGCCATGCGTCGATGCTGCTCGGCAAGCAGGTCGGTCGGTGCCAGAAAACCGGGGCAGAAAAAATATTGGCAAAGTACTTAGTAGGGCGCAAGACGCACTCGGGGTGACGAACTGGCTCCAGTCGTGCGTGCCGACCGGCAGCAGGCGCGCCACATATTCTGCGCCCAGAATTGCCAGCGCGTATGCCTGCAGAATGCGCCAAACAGGGTCAGCACATGGAAGACTTGAGGACACACCGCTAGCAGACCAGGGTCATCCATACAAACTGTAGGATGTGATCTTGACCTGACTACGTTGCACCAATCCTCTCCTGGAAGCACATGAGCCTGGTGTCTTGACCAGCTGCCTACATGTGCATATCAGCATTCAAGGTTAGCATGTCTGCGGCGTGCGGCTGCGCGTCGTCACAAATACCCAGTCGTGCGTCAGCGCTGCAATATCACAGCACCGTTTACAGAACGGTGATGCCTCCTGAGCCAAGCGAACGGGCACCTGGGGCATGCGGCTAAGCGTTGACATGAGCTCCGCGCCCCAGTCGTGCATCAGCGAAGCGAGACTGCCGCAGAAGTCTGCTGTGAGAAAGGTTACAAAAGGATAGTTAGTAATCAGTCATCTGAGAAAGAGAACTTGCCTGGGGCGTGCGGCTGAGCGTCGACACCAGCACCGCGCCCCAGTCGTGCGTCAGCGCCGCCAGGCTGCCGCAGAAACCCGGCTGATCCGCCACATGCTCGATGACCTCCAGCGCGGTGACCACATCAAATTTGACGCCTGCACATGATCATGATCAGTTTTGACTGAACAATTTCCCTTGTTGTAGTGTCGGTGCTGCAGGAGCCTGGCTGGTCCGCCACACACTCACTACACGGTGACCACGCCAAAGTTGGCGCCTGCAAAGCACAAGCAAGGGGACCGTTCGTGCAGCATTACAGCTCAGGCACCACCAGCAGCTGAGCCGGAAGCCGAGTCACGCTGTGAGATATCGCTGCTGACGATGTGGTGCAGCTGGCGCGACAAACTATCTCCCGGACAAGGCGTGCAGCCTTGTGAAGGCCTGGTCACGGCGACGCACCCTCCTCGACGAGCTGCTCGGCGGAGGCCGCGCGGTAGCTGGTGCGTGTTCCGATGGCTGGGTCCTGTGCCGCGTGCGCCGTGGCGATATCCACGTTGCGCTGCGCGATGTCGATGCCCGTCACCTCCGCGCCCATGCGCGCCAGCGACTGCAGGATAAGGCAACACAGTGGCTGTCGTGTACATATGTTTGTCACATTCAAATTGCGCTGCGCGATGTAGATGGCCGTGACCTGCGCGCCCATGCGCGCCAGCAACTGCAGGATAAGGCAACACAGTAGCTGTCGTGCACATGCGTTTGTCACATTAATTGCGCTGCGCGATGTATATGCCCGTGACCTCTGCGCCCATGCGCGCCAGGCATTGCACCACAAACAGTATGCTTTCGACATGGTCAACGCTTCTGACCTGGTTAATCAGAAGCGCGTGTAACAAACAACAGCCGCTGCCAGCGATGCTGCGGACTGTGGCTCTATCAGGACACACCTCGGACAGCAGGCCAGCGCCGCAGCCGACGTCCAGGATGCGCAGCCCCGCCAGCGGCGCCGCCTGCTTCTGGTCCAGGCTGCGTCAGGAAACCGCAGGTTCAGAGATGTCTTGCAGGCGTCACAGGACAGGCCTAGGCTACGGAACAGGAGGGGGATGAAAGGACATGTGACAGGATGCGCAGCCACGACAGCGGCGCCACCTGCTTCTAGTCCAGCCTGCGCGAGACAAACGTGCATGCTGGGAGACCACTACGTGCGGCGTGATACACATGTGCTGCGGTACCGCGCTTTTAACAGAAGTGCAAAAAGGGTGGACGCACCGGTAGCAGCGGCAGACAGCGTCGCGCACAAAGCGCGCCCGCAGTGGGTTCATTGCGTGCAGCGGCGCCATTGGCCCCTTCGCATCCCACCTGCGTCATGTGAGAAGACAGGTGGCTGGGAATTATGTGAGGCGGTCTCGTCAAGGTCGGTTGGATCTGGCATGTGAACGCAGGTTTTGGACGATAGAGGAGATGGCAGATGTGTAGGGTTCCCAAAAACACCCCGGTGCACAGCTTTGACTGTCATGCGAAACCTAAGCAGATCCCCAGCCAAAGGACGCACCACTCCGCTGCGAGGGCGCCAAACTTGTCAGCCTCGCCAGGCTTGATGGATGACTTTGCCGAGGCAGGGCTGCCAGTCGGCGGCTTCCCGGTGGGCTTCCCTCGGCGGCGGCCGTGATTCTGCGACGACGACTCCTGCTGCGATGCGGGATCCGCCCGATGCGTCATGGCGGCAAACCCGCGGCCGGGAATGGTCGTCCCTGCCCACAGCCGCTTGCCGACAAACACCCTGCGATGTCAGAAGGAGCATGTTTTCGTCTGTGTTTGATGGACATGTTCGCGATGCATATGCATGCGACACTGCATGTGGTGCATGCAATCTGGCATGCAGCCGCAGGGCCATCAGCGCTTTGATGCAACCGCCACAGGTTTTCGTGCCTGTCTGCGCGTGAAAACGCTGCTTCTGGAACAAGCTCCTCGCTCGAGCACATGCTCTGCGATCCGAGGCTCGTCTGTACACCTGCTGCGGGCTGCGCACGCGGCAGGGTTGCCATCGGCTCTGACGCATGCAGCAGTCCCCTTCGCGGCGCAATCTGCATCGCCAGTAGATCTGGAGCCGCAACATCTGAGATGCGCCAGCCGATGCGGGCAGCGATTCCGCTGTGATGATTTCTTAGCTGGCCTGCAAGCATGTTGCGATGTCAAAAAGTTGTGCTGCTACAAAAGCAAAGCCGGCCTGAAACTGACAGCCTAGGCAATGATTTTCGATGCAACACACGGGTCTTTATTGCACGTGCACAAGGAGTGTGGCGAGGACGTGGTGTCGGAAATTGCCTTGTCAGACTATTGGGGTCAATAAGACGTCAAAACTGACTAAGCGATTGCGAGCAGCAGGTGCCGCGCCTGCTCGGGCTGCCCCATTTCATGTTCGTGCGATTTCGTTGATCAACACGTGCCCCTAGTTGCAACTGGCGGGCGCGGCAATGTCCCAATATTCACTCCCTCTCACCTGTTAGCGTGAGCCTCGTCCCGAGGTCCTGCCGCCTCACAAAGGAGTAGGGCCGACTGTCGACAGCAGTGAAGCTCAGCGTCCTCGCGGTGGGGCCCTGCGGCGTCTCCTGCTGCGTAGCACCTCGAAGTCACCATCTGCTGGTTCACAGAACGTGCTGACCAGGGCCCTGCGAGCAAGCCTTGCAGCTCGCGCACCTTTGTGTCTGCAGTCGCCGCAAGCCCATCTGCGAACTACTCCTCGCCTTCCTCAGCCGGCTGTGCCGACGCCGCCGACGCCGCCGCAGCGCACGCTGAGCACATCAGCGCGGCGTGCGGCTTTGCATGCCTCTCAAGCCCCGGGTGCTGCGCTCCTTGACGAGCGCCCCCTCATCTGGCGGCGTCCGACTCGCCAGGCGGTCGGCACGCCGGCCTGCCTGCGGCAGACATGGCGTCGGTGCGGGACGGCCTCGCGGCGGTGCGCGACAACATTGATGTCGGCCTCCGCTGCGGCTCGGGCAGCCTGGCCGGCGGCAGCTCGCTGGCCGTCGGCAGCCTGCACGGCTTCAACTCGCAGTCGCGCCTTTCCCAGTCGCAGCTGGAGGACATCGAGCTGCCCATCCTGGAGGCGACGACGGCACTGTCCGATGGGTGAACGATTCAGTCGGAATGTGGACTCAGCCTGGATTTGCATTGCATGCAGGGTTTACGGTGTATTTGCATGCTGAAAGCATATATTGATCACCCACCTGATATGCAGTCATCTTCAATTACTGTTTCACATGTCTTTATCACCAGGTATGCCAGCCCACGGCCGCTGGACTATGACAGCGGCTTTGATGCGCGCGAGGCGGAGGACGTGCACATGATCGGCGAGCGCCACAGCGACGCCAAGGACGACATGGTGATGGCACCCCGCGTGCTCTGCTGCAGCGTGATGTCAAGACGCCCCTGCTGTGCAACACAATCCAGAAAGAAGTGCGGCAAGGAGTCAGGTTCCTAATATGTTTGGACAGAGCTGCTGTAGGTAGGACACTTTAGGGTGGGGTGGCGGGCAGTCGGAGCTGACGAAGGTCGCCACTCGGCGTCGCGCGTTGGTCAACCCTTCGAACGCACCTTATTTTACCTCATGCCAAAATTTAATATTTCCTTGGCATGAGCCTAGCAACTTAAATGCAGGACCTGGAGCTGGGGCAGCCAGAGCCGGCGAAGGACGCCACGCGGCGGCGCGGCTGCTGCGGCGGCGCGTGCACCTTCATCCTGGCGCACTGGAGCAAGGCGGTGGTGCTCGCCCTCGTCATCACCGTGATCGTGCTTTTCTCCGTGCGGGTGCGTGCATACTCACTTGGTATACCGCTGGAGTCTGCGGCAAGTCTCCGCCAGTAGCAGGCTCCATGTGCACCCAAAGCCTAGTGATGAGACACTGGTGATGAGAAACGGCGGCACACTGAGGCGGGCGCCTACAGTCCACACGCTGCTGACTTGCCAAAGGTTGAGGCCATAGTATCTTTCAAATGTGATTGACACTTGACCGCAGGGTGTGCGCATCTTTGGCGAGATCCTGCACTTCTTCGAGCGCTGGAACAACTGGGCGGGCTGGGGCATCTTCATCGGCCTGTTCATTGTCAACGTGACGCTCTTCTTGCCCGGCGTGGCATTGGTGCTTGGCGCCGGCTTCATCTTCGGGTGCGTGTGATAGTCAAAGTATGTGACCCAGTTCCTGTGGGACACTGCAGCGACCTGGGGGCGGGAATGGGCTATGTCAGCACTTGCATCGGGCCCTTGTTCCGGCTGGCACACGTCCTTGCTCGGCTATCGCACAGGTCAGATTGCTGAGATGACGCATGCAGCCTCCGACTTTTCTAGTTTCAGCTGCAGCATGCATCTTTATGCACGCCACGTGTGCCTGGAATGCATCAAAGAGACCATTCGTCAGCAGGTCCTGGAAGGGCTGCTGGTGGTGTGGGCAGGCGGCGCGATCGGGCAGGCGGGTACCTCTTAGCCGCGCATCCTCCTGCGCTCATTTCGCATGCCAACAAACAGTCACGACACACATACACACGTTGTGTGCAGGTTTTGGAAGGGGCTGCTGGCGGTGTGGGCGGGCGGCGCGATCGGGCAGGCGGGCGCCTTTCTGCTGGCGCGCTACCTGGTTCGTGACCTGGTGGTGCACTACGTTGCCAGAAAGTGGCCCAAGTGGGACCTCATCGAGCACATGCTGGTGCGCACCTGCTTGCGGAAGAGGACTGAAATGGTGCAGAATTGATGCATGAGCGGGTGCAATAAGGGTGGAATCGGCTGGAAGCACAACTTGCTGGCACATGCTGTGGAAGCTCTTAGCATGACCATCGACTCTGTCTGGCATATCTGCAAGCTTCAACAGGTGTACGACCTGCACGCAGTGCAGCCGCATCCTCACTATAGAGGCCACTCTTGTCTGTGGTGCTGACGGCTCCCACTTCAAGTTGCCGCAGGTGGCGGAGGGCTGGAAGATCATCCTGCTGCTGCGGCTGAGCCCCATCGTGCCGTGGAACCTGCTCAACATCGCGATGGCGTCCACCAGCATCCCCTTCTGGCAGTTTTCCATCGCGTCCGCCATCGGTGCGCGACCAAAGATGCATCGTACCAGGGGCCACACCTGCGAATCATCCAATGTTGTCAATGCAGACCAACCATGTCGACTCCATGCTCGTTGTAACATGATGCGACATGCATAGCACGGGCTGGCGCAGGGCGGACGCCTGACGCTGAGTCGTGCATTCCCAGAAACTCGGACAGGGCGCTGATGGCCGAACTGCTTTGACCCCAGGCATCGGCTTTGAGACGAGCGTACTGTGCTACTTCGGCAGCCTGGCGCACAACATCCGGGAGATCGTGTCGGGCGACGCAAAACCGCAGGGCCCCGTTGTGTACGTGCTCGCCGGCGTCAGCCTCTTCTCTGCGGTGTTGGCCGCCACCCTGGCCACCATCTCCGTCAAGTACGCTGACTTAAACCAATGTTGAGCAACCTCTCTTTCATGTTTTGGGCTTTCGTCTGCTTCCTGCCGTCTGCCCCGCCACTGAACCTTGCTATTTGCGCCTGCAAGCATGCTTCTGCAACGACGCTTCCCTACCTGGTACATGAGGGGGACACTCCAGCAGATGGTTGTTGTGTCTGCTGACGTTTTTCGCATGCGCCTTGCTGGCATGCAGACGCGCGCTGAAGCGGCAGACGCCGCCTCCAGGAAGCCGCGGGAGGGCGGGATGGCGATGGGCAGAGAATTAATCCTGCAGACGAATGCTCAACAGAAACACCTTGTCGACCCTCTCTTGCAAATGCGCAGGCGCGCGCTGAAGCGGGCGGACGCCTTCAAAGAGGCGCAGGCGCGGGAGGATGGCGACGAGGACGGCGAAGCTGGCGGCGCCAATGAGGCCTACGCCTTCCTGCCCCAGGTGCCGTCGCTGGGCACTCCCCTTTCGTTTTCCCCTTGTAGAACAAGATGAGATCTGTGCCATATACTTGAAGCTTGCGAGTGCAGCTACAGCGAGGCCAGCCGGGGTGCTGGCTCACCGCCTGCCGGCAGCACCTCTCAAGGCATTTGCTCCTCGTTGCTGCTTGTGAACAATGCAGCGGATGGCATGCGGCGCCAGTGCTGGCGCGCAGTGGGTGCTGGATTCACCAGCACCTCGGACGGCTGTTTGGGGGCCAAGCCGGTGCCGGGTTCCTTTCCACCGACCTGCTTTCGTGTCCTGCGATAGGCGCTGCCGCCCGAGGCCCCGACCTTTGCGGCGCGCGGCGGCAGCAGCGGCGGCGGCCTGGACCCGGGGGACCTGTACGCAGCGTCAGACTCGGACAGCAGCCCGCGGCCGGCGCCGCGGCGGCTGGCAGACACGCTGAAGTCCAACTCAGGCTTCGACAGTGACGAGTCCGGCGGCATGCGCATGGTGCCCCTCGGCAAGCGTGGCAATGCAGAGGGAGACAGCGGTGATGCGGAGGATGATGTCGGCAGCGGTGCCGGAGCGGCACGGGGGCTCTCGCCCGCGAGCAGCGACGCCGGCAGCAGCAGCGACGGAGAGCTGCACGGGGGCCGGGGCAGGCGGGGGGCCGACCTGCCGCTGCAGCGGCCATGGGCGGTCGGCGGCAGGCAGGCGCCGCGAGCATCTGCAGGCAGTGGCGGCGGCGGCTCCGATGGAGCCATCGAGATGGGCCGCGGCGGCGACTTCAGCCAAAACCCCTTCAGGCAGCAGGCTGCTGCGGCGGCGGCGTGGGCGGCGCCGCCCGGCACTGGCGCCGACGAAGGCGGCCTCGATTTCGGCAGCGCTGACGAAATGTCGCCGCAGGCGATGCGGGCCAACCTGCGGCCGCTGGAGGGCGTCATGACATGACAGTGACCGGAAGACAGCTCTAGGCAGGCCGTGCTTGCATTTCTCATGTCGGTGTCTTTCCTTCATATTATCGTAAGTGTCTGCTGGCACAGCTCCTGCTGCAGCAGCGAGCAGCCGTTAGTCTGCCATTCCCCTCTGAAACGGCACCCTCTGAGACAGGCAGAGCAGGAGCCTGACTGGCAGTGCCCCCTCCACACCTGGCTCCTGGCTGCTGCCCCCTCTTCCCCTCTCGACGAGGGCCACCATGTGACTAAGAAGGTGATTGCCAGTCGATTAGTCAGTAGTCGCCCCGTCGGTTTTGGGCGCCAGAGTTGGCCAGAACAGCAGCTGCACATCACAGCAAACTTACAAGCGATCCCACAGCTGCAGGCGAGACCAGCGTGACTGGAGCAGTACCACGAAACAGGCGGACGCTGCTGTTTCCATAAACGGGGCTGGGCGGGAGGGGATACAGTCGGGTGAGTGCTCGCCGACCGGGCAACCGGTCTTGTTGGTTGTATGGACCGGACCTTCAATCATGCAGCTGCCTGCGCAAGCGTCTTGCTCGTGACGCTACAGACAATGTCCCTGTACCGCTGTTCGGACCTTCTGGACCGGCACCAATGCTCCGCCCGCGCGATAGGCACCACCCCATACGGTTTCCAGGTAGCTATAGCAACCGAGACCGGCCGGTTTGCTCCACTTCCGACTCCGTGACCGCGCACTCCAGAAGCGCAGCTTCTCGGGAGGGTCTTTCGGCCCGGCACAGCTGGCAAGCTTTTGGTCGCGTGACTATGAGAGCAGTATGAGAAGGGAGCAGCTTCTGTCACCAAAAAACCTCCCACAGCCGGACAGCGCCGTGTTGAGCTAGTGACGCAACAACTCGGCAGGCCAACCAGTTCGCGCTCGAAACTGGGGTGGGTCGTAACCTCACACTTCAGCTACTGCTGCTCTGGGGACACTGTCACGAGGTTCAAGCGGCCAATCCTGATGCTTCACTTTGCGTCCGGTGGCGTTGCTCGGTGCAGTGGCCGGACGGCGGCAGCGGGTCTCCTAGCCGACTGCGTTGCTCAAAGTCGATAGCATGATGGTGCAGCTGAGGTGACACTGCCGTGCCGTCGTGCAGGCATACATCTAGGTTGTACAGTGAGCCGACAGAGCGACTGTAGGCGGAGGCGACAACTCTGTGGGAGCACCCGGCGCCGCTGCGACCGCCCGGCTGGGGATGGCCCGGTTGGCTGGGAGTCCTGGCGGCCATGGGCGCGGCCTACTGGCCGCGGCATGCGTTCTGCTCAGCATCCAGCTAGCTCATGCAGGTGCGTCGGCAATAAGCGACTCGCTGTGCTCACAGCATGCGGTTGCTACCCGAGCCTGTGCATGTTGGCACTGGGTGCAGACAGGCTTGGGTGCACCCAGGCTGCCAGCGTCCGCATCGGGGCCGCGGTACTTGAACCTGTGGCTGACACAACCAAGTCTCGCGCCATGGACTCGCCGCCTCTGTTGTATCTGTTGCTGCTGCCAGGCTGCGTGCGGTCTTGACCGCGCACTGATGCAGCCGTCCCTGCGTCGGGCAATTGCCTCATACCTCCGCCTGAGACGGCAGCATGCCTCGTCTTGCCTCACACGCAGTCGTGCTTGCACCCCATGCATGAGACTTGCTCCCTCTCTGCATGCGTCTCCGCCGCCAATTTGATGGTGCATGTTCTTGATGCGCAGTACCCGGCCCCGGGTATCAGCCAGGACGGGGAGGCGGCGTGCCATGCCCAAAGGGATACTATAAGAGCGCATCAGGAAACTATAAGTGTTCGAAGTGCCCGCTGGGCACAATCCAGCCAGGAACCGGGCACACCGCATGTCAGGTGAAGATGCCCCGTCGCTGTGCTGCGGCGGCGCATTAGAAGTCATGCGTGGCGCGCTCCCAAGCACAGAGCCATGATTGGTGCCATGCTGCGATCCGATCCCTGATGCACTCACAGGCACGGCCGTCCCAGCGGCAGGATGTGATTGGGTTGATCAGCGGACACGTTGATGACATCCTGTGTCATCTCCGCAGGCGTGTCCCCTGAGCAAAACCAGCAATGACGCCGGCACCTATTGCAGTGAGTCACCCACACAGCCTCGCATGTTGCTGCACGCCCATAGCAAATGCGTCTGCGTGCCCACTGCCTGGCAGCCTCTGCCAAAATACGCACATGCATTTCGAACCAGCCTCTGCGTGTCTGTAATGTGCAGAGGCGCTACCGCCCGGCCAGTTCCGCAAGGCCCCACCGCCAAAGTGAGTTTGCTTCGAATCATGCTGCTCGGTGTAGTTCTGCATCAGTGCAGGTTGCTGATGATGCTAAGTCAACGCCATGATTTCGCCGCACTGAAGGCCATCAATTTCCATTTCTTTGCCGCTTGTCGACCGCCCTCAGAACTACTATCGTACAGCATGGCAACCCGTTTCACAGCACGTGCAGCCGCCTCACAGTATCCACGATCACACTGCAGGCCGACGCCGAAGCCGACTAGAAAGCCCACGCCCAAGCCGACTAAGAAACCCACACCCAAGCCGACGCCCAAGCCCACTCCCAAGGCTTCCGCGGTGAGTGCGGCTTGCTCCCGGAAGTCACGAGGTGGAGCATCCGGCAGCCTGGTGCATTTGTCGTAATGTGGTTCTGCTGCATGTTGGCTGCAACTCGATTTGGTGCCGAAATGTCCACGTGTGCTGCCGCGCAGTCGTCACAGGTGCAGATCGACTCGACGATCTACCACCCCTCGCGGGCCTGTAGCTCCCAAGGAGACGGCGGCCTACTGTGCGGCATCCCCGTGGGTTACGCCGGCACCGGCCGTACCGGTGTCTATTACCTGCCAAAGGTGAACACATATTACTCCTCTATGTTTTTCTATCAAAAAGTCTTACACTGTGCAGCCTGCTGTGCGGCATCCCAGTGGGTTACGGCGGCACCGGCCGTACCGACATCCTTTACCTGCCACAGGTAAATGGACTTTCTTTCTCTGCCATTCTATCCGAAGACCACCAGCTACATGTTTGATTTCTTGTAATGGAACCGCGCAGTTGCGTTTCTGTAGGTGCAATTGCCCTGGTTGCAGCCACAAAACTGCTGGCCCCAGTCTTGTCATGGTCATCGCGCCGCGCGCCCGCCACCCTGCAATTTCACGGTAGCCCCAGGCCTGCAAGGCTGCGTCTTGCGACAGTGGCAGAGCCACTCCCGCTCACTGCTGTCTGATGGGCTCTCGTCTGACGCGCATTGTGTCCTCCCCACCCGCAGACATACAAGCAGCGGGCGCTGCCGGTCATGGTCCTGCTGCACGGCTCCGGCGTCAACGGCAACTGGATGCTGCAGTCGCTGCCCTTCAAGGAGTACGCTGACAAGCACCAGGTGCCTTGTCAGGCTTCACACTCCAGCAGCTGGCTTCATCAGGCTCGACACGCATGCATCTCGACTGACAGTCTTACGTTTCATGTTGGGCCAATGCCTTTTTGAGTCCGCTGTCTCCGCAACTGCCGTGATGCAATTTGGGGCCCGCTCTCAACCATGCTGAGCGTACATGTGACGTGATTGTGGATAGTGCGATGGGCCTGCTGATTTAAGCGCACGTGTCTTGGGCTGCAGGTCATCATCCTTGCGCCAGACAGCAAGTTCAACATGTACTGGATCATCCCCAACACCGCCGCAGACGCCTTCACCCACGACTTCTACCACATAGACGTGCGCTCTTCACGCTCCTCTAACCTCATGCACGCGCAACCCAATACTTCTGGCTTTGGCCAGATGCCTGCAGCGTGGGGATGCAATGTTGCAATGTTCTGAGTCAGGCGCGGCATCAGCAACGGACATATATGACATATATTGTGATGCGGGCTGGAGACCAGCTGCAGCAACCGCGCTACTGTGTCAACTCTCGGTCCTCCTTATGTGAGCCGACGGGCTATTGGGTCCGTGCAGGGCTGCTACAAGTGGTTTGTGGACAAGAACCCGCAGAAGGCACGCGTCAACACCGCGCTGGTTAGCATCGCCGGCAACTCCCGCGCCGGGTGCGATTAGTTGTCGCCAACCCATCCAGTACCTTTACCACTGGCACATTCAGCATCGCCGGCAACTCCCGCGCCGGATGCAAATCAGTTATCGTCAACCACTTTCAGTGCTGTCGTCATTTGCGCATCCAGCTTTCAGGGCTTTGGCAGGCTTTTGCACTCGAGCTGCAGGCAGCATCCTGCCTGCGCACTCGGGATGCGTCAATGAAGTTTCAATATTTCAATTCTGCTCCAAAACCTTAGTCAAATCGAAATCGATGATCCGATATCGATGATCCGATATAATATAGATTTAATCACTCCCGCGCTGGGTGCGCGCCCCGCTCGGGGCACAGCCCACGGCAATGAGCATCCACACGAGCCCACCTGCTGCCTGATATGTGTGTCAGCGACATCCCCGCAAAGCGTCACACAGCCAATGCATCAGCATCAGGACCGCGTCGACTTCCCTACACCAACTGCCTGCACGCAACAGGCTGACTCAAGCCAAACCGTTACATCTGTCTGCTGCAGGTACGCCGCGCCGCCCTGGTGCAGCCGCACCACCGTGGCGCCCTGCTCGGCGTCGATCAACTTGCATGCCAGCGTGCTGCCGCAGCAGATGGGGAAGAAGGTCATCCCCATCTTATGGTCCACTGGCGTGCGCGACAACCTCTACGTGAGCCTCCTGACTACTCAGTTCTAGGGTTTTGCATTTTGGTCAAGGAGCATTCTTCTCGGTGCTACGAACGACCTCTGTGCATCATGCCTCTTCTCAGCGCACCAACTGTCACCTTCTTCAGTGGTCTCGTTGCCGCATGTCTGCCTGCGCACCTGGAGCGCCCAGGCAACGCATCACATCACAAAGGCAGGGAGACCGTCAAAGCCATGACGGACCGAGGACGCTCTGCCCGTTCTTGCTGCAGGGTCCACCTGTGACCAATGTCAACAGAGCGTACTTCCACATGAAGGCACCGCAGTTCCCGGTATGCCAATGATCAAATGCTGGAAGGCATGCATCCTTTCACAGCACCATATGGGTTGTCAAGTGCTGATGCAGCAGACAGTTGCAGCGAATAGCATGTTTATGAGCATCAGCAGTCTTGCATCAGTTGGCGTGGCCTGAAACACTGCTGAACCTCTGCCGCCTTGCATCTTCAGATCACGTACCGCGTGTGGGACAGCGGCCACCCACTCAACGTGAGTGACAGAAACGCTTTTCAGCTCGTGACTTTGCTCTGCCTCGTTTCCAGGTCCAATGTTCAGCCGTTTTCCGCGATTTTTTTCTGCGCTCTTTCTGACACTCTGCTCTCCGCAATTTGGCGCAGAAAGGCCAGGAGATTGACTGGAGCATCAAATGGTGAGAATGTGTTTTTTGAAGTAGCTTCATCACGCACTGCGCGCAGAGTGACGCATTGCTCGGGGCTGATAACCCTGGTAGATTGCACACACACACACAGAGAGAGAGCTCAATTTGTCCTAGACATGGACCAATGCACCGCCACTGACGCATGCGTCTGCGTAGCGGTAACTCCGCCCACATCTGATTGCGCAATGTCTGCATGGAACAGGGCTATCACGCCTTCGTTCCGCAACACGCCGGCGCCGCCGCTGGGATCCTACCGCCGCCGCCTGGCCGCGACGCCCGCCGAACAGGAGTCCCTGCAGCAGGACGCGGAGATGAGCGCGGCTTGAGCGCTTTGCCGTGCAAGGCAGACGGGAGCATGGTCGCGTCTGCAGCGGGAAACTGGCCAATGTATGAGTCAGTGGCGGCCTGACGGCGCGAGGTATGTGCATGGACGGGGGCGAGGAGCGCCATGCGGTGGTGTATGCAGCGCAACCTACAGCGGCAGGTGTATTTTTGCGGCAGCGGGGGACTGGGCACTGCGCGTGGCGGGCAGGTGGAGCGGCAGAGTTGAAAAGACATGGTAACACACGCTCTGGCGAGGCTGGCGGTGAACTTTATCGCGACGATGCAGCGTCAGCGCGTGGCGTAGGAGAGTAACGCCGGGGAATTCGAACTCTCCAAGGTGCTTTCTGTCTGGCAATTAACTGTTAGCGAGCGGGAGCAGCGCAGAACTGGATGCACGATCCTTCATCGTCGTCTGAAGTAGGGCTTGTCGGCCACGTTTTTTGGGCGGTATACAAGTCACAGTGATGTAGGTAGTGAGTGGGTATCTTCTTTCAAAGCAGACGACGAGAAATGCGCGGTAAAACGGTTTGCAGCATCCACGTATTGATTTGCAGCAGATTTCCAATGTTGCCTTCATTGTGGTTTCCGCGATGTGCGTCTTGCAGTCTCATGCGTCGTTGATTTGTGTGTGATGCGATGATATGTGCTGCCCATTATCAGGTATTTCCGGCACAATTATCATACAAGCATGGACATAGTCGGGCTGGCTGCGTGCTGCATGTTGTCCAAGATCCAAACAGCAGGCATCAAGCTCGCGGAGGACGCATGGCACCCTGCCGAGGCCTACTGCTGGCACACCTCTTCACTCCATCCGCGATGTTGTCATCTGCTTCCGCGTGCTCCGAGCACGCGGAGGCGGGGAGGCTCCCCGCCTCCGCTGCCGGACCAACAACGCCTCCCTCTCTCATTGTCAGTTACTGTCTCTGCTTGGGTGCAGCGATGGATCAGTCAAGACTGCAGCCAACAGGAATGCGCAGCCGCAGCAGGCACGCCGCTTTCTGTGATGTACCGTGCCTCTGCAGTGCCATAGCCGACAAAGTCTACCCAGCCTCAGCCGCGATCTGCCTCTGCATTAGCTCGACACATCGAGGCAATGTACATCTGGGGCATATGTTCATCTGTGCGCGTTTGCAAGAGTCTCTGCTCCCAGTGAGGATCGATTGAAGTTTCAAGGCAGGTCCGCCGGGGGAAGACTAGGCGGGAGAATCTTCGAGGCCACTCACCGCCGCCGCTGCACGAGGCAGCTCTGACTCCAGGAAGATCCTGGACGCCTCGAAGACAGCGTGAACTGCTCGTCAGTTCCAGGAGTCCTGTAGAGACTTTTTTTAACGAACACTAACACCCTGAAACTGTAGCCTCAGCTCAGTTGAAACATACGGGCTGACTGTGTGCGACATCCGGCACACCTCAGCTCAGCAGCGCCTCGGCTCTGCGCATGTGTCTCGACTAGTCCAAGCTTGCTAAATATGGGCAGATTCACTAGGCTGGCCAGTTAATCTGAGTCCCGGCTGCAGCACTGGCGGCAAGCCGGGACCTTGAAAGTTGTGCAGCTGTCTAGGGCTGCAGGGCCAAGGCCATTCTAACATTTCGAAAACGCTCATGAAGATCACCATCCAGGAGGTTCACACTTGAAGCAAGGTCTTCAACCGCACAACTTGCTCTCTCACAGTGTGATCATATAACAGCCTCTCATTTGCATGTCACGTTTGCGCGGCAGCGTTGCGCCCGCGATCCAAACTCACATTGGACTTGAATATGGCTTCAATCGGGCGGTCCACTGTGCTTTTCAGGGTATGTAGGACACGGAGACTGGTGCTTCCTATTGTGATAGCGCATCAGTAGAGGGATCTCGGGGCCGATGTGACAGGTGCCAGTAAGGCTCTCGCTGCGCAAGGATGGCGCAGCGCCGCAAGACATCAACCTCTAGCGCATAGTCCTTGAGGTGAAAACTTTCCGTTCAACGCTCTTAGATCAGCTTGACCGAGCAGTTCCGCCTGCCTCTCGGTTTTGCCACTACGTGTCCACGCACTCAATGGCACGGCGCAGACGCCGCATGCCGGGTCTATCCCACGACTTGTGCAATGTGTCTGCAATTTGTCACAGCTGCTCAATGCTGTATCCAGCTTCGAGCCTTTTACCACGAGCTTGTTGCCACGAGAGTTATGAAAAGATGGCAGGTGCACACGTCAGGCGCAGGATGGCGCAGGTTCCGCAGTCATATAGCTCGTCATCCTTTCGCATCGAAGAAGCTGAAGGATCCGGAGGCTTCGGCGACACATGTTTGCACACGCTGGCGGGTACAGGCCTGTGGCTGGGGCACCTCATTGAGTGCTTCTGACACTGGAAGCTATGGGGCATTCAGCAGCTACGCGGCATTCAGCAGTAGCTGGTTGATTTTGCACGGACAACGCCGTTTCAGCTAGACGCTTTACTTGCAAAGTCGGCGTTTCAATTTGTGAACACAGCTGTCTGATTACTTCATCTTACATGCATGCAGCACTGCTTGAATGACATTTTTGCATGAATTATGGGTGCTCTTCCACCCATAACTGAAGCTTTCTTGCTACTAGAACTATGATAACATGTCCAGCAATTCTAGGCCCAGACATACCGTAACAACAGATCCCAAGTCTAAAGTCAGGCTCGGAATGTCAAAGAGAGCAGCCCCGCAAGCCTGCTTGAGATACGACGTGATTCTCCTACAATTCGAAGTGGTCCGACAGACCTCACAACACAAGACAGACCTACACAACAAGGCAAGTCCTCCTAAACCGACAACGGTTTCATTTGGACTTCGGCACACGAGAACGAACAGCCTGAGACAAAACAGGGCCGTCCACGCGATCGCGTTCGCGATCGCGTTCGCGATCGCGTTCGCGAACCACAGCGCTCACCAGCAGACTTGTCGTACCAAGTGCAGAGGGACTGCAGCATGCAGAAACGCTCTCAAGGCGCTCCGTCCGACGTCTGAAGACTCACAGAACTGAATCAAGACCCATCATGACGCCCGCAGGTGCAGAATGGGCAACTTCGACAACGTGCTGAATCGCAACTTCATCAGAAGCCTACCGATTCTTCTTCGTCGGACGGCAGTAGGACAGCGATCAGCGCAGTCGGAGAGATAGCAGAGCGGCTGAACGTCCTGCAGCACCTGGGTGACAAAGAGCAGCTGGACACGCAGCGGCGACAGATCGAGCCGGCACTCGGCGCACAGCTCAGGAAAATCGAGCAGGGCCGCATCAAATACGCTGAGCGGAGGCTGCAGAACAGCAATTCTTCGCAGTGCCAGAAGCTGACCGCCTCGCAGCAGCAAGCGCGGCAGCAGCTGGCGGCACAGCGGCCGCTCGGGCCGAGCCGCGTGCAGCGGCTCCCAGTACTGGTGCCAGAGGCGCTCGGCCAGGCGGCACAGCCGCACAACCCGCCAGCCAGCTCGGTCAGCTACCAGGGCAGGTCAGCGCAGCAGCTGAAGCTGTGCAGGCCAATCATCGGCGCGCAGCAGGCACAGACGTCCCTCCGGAGTCCCAGGCAGTCGCACTGCCAGCACTGCCAGCACTGCCAGCACCACCAGCAGCAGACTCGCAGCAGGCAGCAGCACAGCTGGCAGCAGAGACAGAGGACATTGCGCGCATCACCACAGAGTGCGCACCCGGTGTACTAGACCGGGAGTTCTCCCCTCAGCCGTTGCAGCAGCCGCCGCAGGAATACCACAGCAGTGAGACGCCTGCGGAAGCACGCAAGGTGTGGCTTGGAAATATCCCTGGCGGCGTATCATTAGAGTGCTGAATCAGCCCGTCACCAAGTATCTGCGAAGGATACGCAGAACAAGTTTCTTGCCGGTCTACCGCTCAAGAGTTGTCAACTGCTGAAACAGGCGCACGCCAAGGAGCTGGCCAGCAGCGCGCAGAGCCTGCAGCAGGCAGCGACGCAGCAGGCGGCAGCACAGCAGGCCTCAGTACAGCGGATCCTCGCTGCAGCAGTAAACCAGCGCCGCTCGGGGGCAGAGGTGGCAGCTGCGCAGGCAGACGACGAGCGTACGGCCGCGGCAGAGGCAGAGGCAACAAGGGTCTCGCTTGCCCACGCCTGCAGGCCCTACAGTCAGCCGCGGCAGTGGCGGCGCACATGTCGGCGACAACGGCGGTGCACACAACACCGCTGTTTCATTGTCGTCAGCCTCGAGCAACGAGTCTGGCGGAGGCAGCAGCAGCGGCGAGGACACCGACGTCCGGATCGGAAGGCTGGAGCTGAAGCGAAAGGCTGAGCTCAAGGAATTGAAAGAGCTCAAGCTGTACAAGAAGAAGAAAGCAGAGCAGGAAGAGCGGCGGTCTTCCAAGGCCAACAAGGCGTGATAACACCCAGCAGCAAGCACCTGCGCATGGGCAGGCGTTGTTAACCAGTATCCGATTACGCAGGTAAAAACAAGACGATCGTTGATATTCATTTGTGAGCAATCAGTTGTGCTTACTGGCGAGTAGATGAATATCAACGATCGTCTTGTTTTGACCTGTTCTGTGTAATCGGATACTGGTCAACAACGCCTGCCCATGCGCAGGTGCTTGCTGCTGGGTGTTATCACGCCTTGTTGGCCTTGGAAGACCGCCTCTCTTCCTGCTCTGCTTTCTTCTTCTTGTACAGCTTGAGCTCCTTCAAATCCTTGAGCTCAGCCTTTCCGCTTCAGCTCCAGCCTTCCGATCTGGACGTCGGTGTCCTCGCCGCTGCTGCTGCCTCCGCCAGACTCGCTGCTCGAGGCTGACGACAATGAAACAGCGGTGTTGTGTGCACCGCCGTTGTCGCCGACATGTGCGCGCCCACTGCCGCGGCTGACTGTAGGGCTGTTGCCCTCAGACTGCGGGGGCTTCGCGTTTCCAGATGTGCCAAGGACTTCTCCCACCTCTGGGCTGCTTGAGCAGGGCCTGCAGGCGTGGGCGAGCGAGACCCTTGTTGCCTCTGTCACGGCCGTACGCTCGTCGTCTGCCTGCGCAGCTGCCACCTCTGCCGCAGAGCGGCGCTGGTTTACTGCTGCAGCGAGGATCCGCTGTGCTGAGGCCTGCTGTGCTGCCGCCTGCCGCGCCGCTGCCTGCTGCAGGCTCTGCGCGCTGCAGGCCAGCTCCTTGGCGTGCGCTCTGATGATACGCCGCCAGGGATATTTCCAAGCCACACATCGCCTGGTGCAGTGTTTGGCCTGCGCAGCAATTCCGCGCGCACACAATCAGGTTTTCTGTTATTTTACCCTCTTCCTCGGGACCCCGGTTGGGCTATTGTAATCTTAAGATAGAATGGAGATGAATCCGGACGGCTCCCTAGACAGGGAAGTCCAGCTGGAGCAATAACTGGACAATCTGAGAGCACGTGCCCGTGAGGAATTGGATGATTTGCGAGCACGCGCCAACGAGGACGTCAGAGATTCGCAGCAAGCGGCAGCTGATGCACGAAGCGAAGCAGAGCAGATGCATGCTAATGCAACCTCAGAGTTTGCCAGAATGATAGAAGAGCATGCACAGCAAACAACAGCGCTGACAGCTCAGGCGGCAGCCAGTCAGTCTGCCCAGCTGCCGCGGCCGCAGCGCTGCCACAGCACGCACCAGTGCAGACGTCTAGAAACAGGCCAGGCAAGCCGTCCAAATTTCTGGGCGACAAGAAGCAAGGCAGTGAGACTCTGCACACATGGATCTTCTCCACAG
>JAABUW010000593.1_pt1 | contig 69262 bp, 8 predicted proteins | sample 5560081 | NCBI WGS metagenome assembly JAABUW01 (sample SAMN10711882, study PRJNA513363) | rock metagenome | isolation source: Antarctica rocks | place: Antarctica: Victoria Land, Knobhead sud | reverse complement strand
CTTATATCTATATTCTAAATAGTTGCTTTCTATAGTATAGCTAGCTAATATCTATCTTCTAACTATAAGCTATTTAACTATATAGATTGACCTCTAAGTTTTGTTTGCTTTTTTTTTCTTTTTTTTTATAGAAATAAAAAAGCAATCTAAGTAATTTTAAAATTAATTGCAACAATAAAAAATTAAATCTAATTTTAATATAAATTAAAATTATATCTTACTTAAGTTAAATATATATTAAATATATATTTGTTAATTAATATTTTAATAAAGATATTAATTAAAATCTTAACTAATATTGTGTTTTTTTATATATAAAACAAAGAATTTTTTTTAAATATAAATATAAATATATTAAAATATTGTAATAGTTTTGTATTTTTAATACAACTATTTAATTGCGTTTTTCGAAAATAATTGCAATCTTATTAATATTAATAAAGTTCTATATATAATAAATATTAGCTCAATATATAATAGATATAAAGTATAAAAAAGAATCTATTTTTTTAAATTTTATAAACAATAATTTGTTAAGACTATTAATATTTTAATTGTTTAATATATTTTAATTTTCTTAATTGTTTATAGAAGTATTCTTGTTAATATTTTAATTACTTAATATTGTATTCGACTTAATAGTATTAATATTGTTAAGATTCGAAGTTTGCTTATATATTTAGCAAATATTTAGTATAGAGTAAGTATAAAGTAAATCTTAATTTAATTTATTTATTGCGAAATTGTTTGTTAATCTTGATTTGCAAAATTCTTAAATATAGAAGAATTCTTTTTGTCAAAAGATATAAAGACTTCGAAAACAAAGAAATTAATAGTACTATCGAAAAATATATTGCTATTAAGAATAGACTAATTGTTCGATTCTAATAGTTGGAACCGAATTGCATAAATTATAAAAATACTAACTATATTAGGTTAAAAGTTAATCTAATTAGATATAACTTTCGGGTTAGGTTGTAGATTTCGGGGAAAAACCAACTTGAACAATTAGTCTAATTAAGATTTAAATTGAATATAGACTAAGTTTGAATATAATATATATACAAAACAAGTAGCTAAATTGCGCAAATATAAAACTATATCGAACTTATACTACGTCTAGAAGTAATTTATGCTATAATAAAATATAATCTTGCAATATATAAATTTTGTTTTTAAACTTAATTGATTGCGCGTTATAGATCTTATACAACTCTAAAAATATTATAGATATAGAGAATTAAGTTTATGTCTAGCATATATTAGAAAAAAACAAAATTCTAAAAGTTGATTTTTAGTTAATATTGAATAAAAAGATTTATATTCTATATAAGCTATATATATATTAAGTTACTAAATAAAAAGATTTATACTTTATATAAGCTATATATATATTAAGCTTGTATTTCGATTGCAAGCAAAAATTGCAATTAATTTTTGTAGTTCGATATAACTATGTTGAGCATAAACTAAGTATCGACAAAGTTTATCTCAAATAAGAATTTCTATCCGGGATAAGCTTGTCCCGAGTGCGATTTCTGCATTTGGGGTAAGCTATAATCCGACAACAAAATAATATAGATTTATTAAATAAGTTAATAATAGACAAAGAAACAAAGAAATAATAGAAAAAGACAAAAATCTTAATATAGTTAAAAAAGAACATTGCAATCAGAAATTTTAAAAATTAGACTATTTTTAATTTTAATCTCTTTATAGTTATAGACAAGAACAAACATACTATTATTATTAACAAAAACAATAGACACTTTAATATTAATACAATTACTATTAATAAAAACAATACTAAATTAAAATTAAACTATCTCTCTATATTTTAGATAGAAACATATAATTGCAACGCAATTCAAAAAAAAATCGCAAATAGTTATATATCTATTGTTAAGAAAAACAATAAATAGAATACTAATAAAGATCTAATTAACAATTCTATATATACAAACTTTTATCTTATTAAAGATTATTTAATTTCTGCACAACAGATTTTTTCTAAACTTAGAGAAAAAATTTCTCTTTTTAACGTGTATCGATTATAGATAGTAAATTTATCAATTTTTTCAATATTTTTTATCGACTTTTATTATATATTTAATCGACGTAGAACAATACAACAAAATATATTATTATATACAAGAATACAGAAAAAATTTCGAGCTATATACGTTTTGCTATCTAATACAATTAACAAAATAGTTAATAGCAATATTGCTTAAATAAATTCTTTGTTTCTATTATTTACAATATTAGATAGCAAGTTTAAAATATTGTTTGCAAAATTTACAAACTATATTTTAATATTGTTATTTTTTTTGTTAAAAGATTTTGTATTAGAGCTTGTTAAAAACAATCTATTTTTTAAACAATTATTTTATTTAACAATAATATTTTAATCTTCTTTTTTGCGTTTAAAGTAGAAAATATAAACAAAACTATTATTGTTTTTTCTATTAATTTAAAACAAATTATTCTTTTTGTTATATTAAAATATATACTATCTAAGTTTGTTGCTATTGTTTTTCTTATTATTGTTGTTTTTATTTCTATCAAACTTACAAAAATAGCGCAATTCTAATATATAGTTAGATTATGCAGAAAAATAAAATAACAAAGAACAAATAATTAGTTAATTATTGTTTAATAATCTAATAAATAAAAGTTTAGTAAAATTGTTTATCTAAGATTCTTAAAGTATTGACGCATTGTTAGATAATACAAATTAAAATTATATTTTAATCGATAATAATAGTATAGTATAAACAATAATATTTCAATTTGTTTTAGTAGATTTAAAAAAAACAACATTTAAAAAAAGAATCTATTATATATCGATTTAAGTACTAGTATAATCTTTAACAACAACAAAAACAACAATTTAAAAAAATCTAATTTCAATTCTTTATATTTTATATTAATTAGTTTATTTTCTTTTATAGAGCAAAAAATATATCTGTTAACTTTTCTATTAATTTTATTTTGTTTTATATTATTAATATCTATTTAATTTTAGAACAATTATAGAAATTGTCTTTGTTACAAATTGCAAGCTCGATTAGAATATAAAAGTCTATATATTAACATATATTTAAAAAAAAGATATTAATTTTAACAATAGTATTTTATATATTTATTAAGAGATTGTTTGTTCTATATATTGTTTTAGAGTTAACAATTCTTTATTAAATTAATCGAGATCGAGATTAAATTGTTTTAGATTTAATATATTAGAAAATATATTAATTTAAGAAGTCTGTTGCAATATACGCGCATTAATATTATCGATTTTAAATATATTTTTGTACTTCTATTAAAAATCCTATTGCTGCAAAAAATAATATTACAAAGTTTCTAAACAAGTTTTAAAAGTATCTTTATTAGATAGAATTTAATAGCAATTTGTATTTTTAATTAATATAGAATTAAATAAAGTTTTTAAAAAATTAGAACTTATCTAAAATTTTCGATACTACAATATATTTCTTTTATAATTTAATTAATAATAGTCTTATTTTCTATTAGCAATATATTTAGAGATTGTTTAATATTTATCTATTAAGAAATTTAAGCTTAAAAATTGTGTTCAGCTTAATAACAAATCCTTTAGATTGTATAATTTTAAAAAAACTATATTTTTAAGATTTCTATCTACTATATTAGCGCTAATAATCTTGTTAAAAATTAATAATAGTCTCTACAATTCTATTTAACTTATAACAACGTTTACAACAAAATAGAGACGAATATTTGCAATAAATCTAACAAAATTATCTTCTTGATTATTGTTAAAAGCAATAGCTACAATAATATTGACAAAAACAATATAATTTAATATCTCTTAAAGCAATTAAAATATAGTTGCTGCAATTAAGTTAGTTTAATTTTGAACAAACTAGATTAATTTAATTTTAAATAATTTAATTTAATTTTAAACAATCTAACTTAGTTATTAATTAATCTAAGTCTTAAAGTAGATTTGTTCTTCTTATTAGTAACAAAATTCTTAACAATTGCTATTTTCTTTTTATATCTTTTACTTTCTTTAATATATTAACTATATCTTTTGCAATTTTAAGTCTCGAAATAACAGCAAGAAAAATATATATTATATAAAAGTCTATATATTGCGCAATCTAATTAATTTGTTTAATATATTATTGTAGTCTAAATAATATAAAATAAAAATATTATTATTTATTATTAGAGTAGATTTTTAAATAATAGAAAAAATATATAAATTAAAAATCTCTTTATAGTTCTAATAATATAGATTTTGTTAATTTAACTTAGCTATTATATATATATATATTTTTTTTTAATATTTTTTAGTTTATATATTTGCAAATCGAATGTTGTTAGTTTTGAAATTAAAATTATATATAGTATTGTATTAATTTTAATTAATAAAGTTGTTAATATAATACTTTATATATTTCTAATTTGTCGACACAAAATATATATTGCAAATAATATATAACAAATTGTAGAATTGTCGAGAGTATAAATATATATAAAAATTGCTTATATTAGTAGAAAAGTCGACTATCTTATATATTCTATATATTGTATTAGTAATTTCTCAATTAATTAATTGTTTTATTTCGATTAATACTTCTATATATTTCTATAAATATTTAGTATAATTTAATTGCTAATAATCGAGTACAACAACTATAAATTGTATATTATTTATATATTTATTGTTGCTTTTTGCTAATTTATTGTTTTAATAAATATTTTTCGACTTATATTTTTGTATTTATATACAATCTTTTTGTTAATTAGTTTTATTATATTAACAAGAAATATATCGAATTATATTTTTTTGTAATTTTTTCAAATTTGTATAATTCTTTTTGCTTTGTTTTTAATAGATTAAAAATTTGTAAATTTTAACAAAATAATTTTCTATTTAAAATAAATCTTATTTTCGAGTATTTAATTTTAATTAACTGCAAATTAATCTACATATTGTTAAAATAATAGATAGTAGAATACTTAGTTACTATGTAGAAGCTAGAGCATAGTCTATCTATATATATTGATTGCAACTACTTGAATCGATTATATAATATTAAATTAAATAGTGTCGAGTTAAATAGTATTATTACTAGATTAAATTAATTATAGTATTTCGATACTTTTATTTAATTTAAGTTCAAAAATCAACTTTTATATAATTTATATTTTATACTTTATTAAGTTCGAAATCTATTCTAAAATTTCTAAGTTTTAAATGTTTTTTTAGCAAAAGTAAAAAAAGTATATAAAAGTTCTCTATCAATAATTTATATACAAATATATATATATTTACAAATTCGAGATTTCTTAAAACTCGAAAAATATATAAAAAACAGAATTTTGACACGAAATTATATAGATATTGTTAATAGTATTTGATAACTTTATTATTAAAACAAAAAAAACAGTAAATATAGATTTAAATAAATAATACAAAGATTAATAGCAATAGATATAGCAACTATCTAATTTCAAGTTGTTTAAATAATTAAATTTAATATTTATATTTAAGATTATAAGTAGTTTAGTTATTAAATTAGTTTAAAAACTTGTTAAAATGCTTTAAATATATTACAAAAAAGAATTTTAATTAGTTTGTTAATTATTTGCTTTTTAATAAAAATATATTTTGATTTAATCTAATTATTTGTAATCTCTTTGCAAACAAACTAAGTTTAAATACTTATATATTTTGTTTAAATATATTGCGCAAGATTATTAGTAAATACTATAATTTTCTAACTATTATAATAGATAACAATAACAACTAGATATAATATTAAGAATATTAAAAAAAAAATTAACAATAATAAGAATTCTTAATATAAATAATAATAGTAGAGATAAATAAAACAATTGCAACTGCTTTAATAGTACTTAAAGTTAAATAATCTTTTTAACAATCTATATTTGTTAGATATATTTAATTTTGCAAATAGAAAGAGCAACAATTAATTAATATTTAAATAATTAACTAATAGTAGTACTTTCTAGATTAAAAATATATTTAGAGATAAAACAACAAATATTTTAATTTTTGTTTTAGTGAACATTAATATAGTCTAATAAAAAACAAATACTTTTATAGAAAATAAAGCAAAAATTAAAAGTATTTCGAAAATAACAAAATATTTGTTTAACAATCTTTTAATAGATATCGATAGAATTAAAAGTATATCTATTTATTACTAAAACAACAAAAACAATATTTAATCAAATATCTAGTATTGTATATATAAGAGAATTAATTGTCGATTAATAGATATAACAATAATTTGAATTAACAATATATATTTTAAATATATTTATAAAAGTAACAACTAATTTATATTTTTATATTTTGTAATTTTTTAGTATTTTTTTTAGATATATTTTCTAACTTAAATAGAGAGTTTAAATTACAAAATTGTATTTAATTTCGATTTCTAAATATTATTAAATACAATCTAAATTAATTATTTTAAATTAATTAATAAAAATTCTTTTAATAATGTTGATAAACTTTCTATTAATATCGACAATTAAAAGATTGTCTATATAGATAACAATAATAGTAAAACTATTAGTAAAGATATTTAGATCGAAATTTAATAAAAAAAAATAATACTTTTTAAAAAATATTGCAAAAATATTATATTATATTCGAAATAATTGTTTAAGTCTATAAAAAGCTTTTTTAAATTAATAAATCTTTTTGTTCTATTTAAAGTTGTAAAACAATTCTATATAGATCTTTTTATTAATATTTTTGTAAAAAAAGACAATAATAATATTTGTTTGTTTTAGATTTTAGTTGTTAATAATAGCAAAAACAAAAACAGTTTTATAGCTTATAAACTTAATTACAATTGCAAAAATCTTAATATAGTTTAGATTTTTGTATTATTTAAAACTTCTAATAATTTAACAAACTTTATAGCAAAGAATTTTGTTATTAATTTTTTATTTAATTTTGTAAATTTATCTTTTATAAAATATATAATATTTGTTAGATACTAAACAAACAATATAAATATTATTATTTTTGAAAAATTTAATTTTGTTTTGTTTAGCTAGTTGTTAATCTATTTTATAATAAATATTTGTTATAGCTTTAGTATAAATTTTAGACTTATATAGTTCTAATAATATAATTTTAAATAGCAAGATAAAAGAATCTGCAAAGTTGTTTTAATATAATTAAAATTTCGAATATTTTTATAGTATTAAATTAAGATTTGAAAATAATAGATTTCAAAATATATTTAATAATTTAGTAATTTCAAAAAACTTATTAAAATTAATAGAGTCGAAAAAAGTATTATTTTCGAAATTAAAAAATAACTCAAGAAATATAATAATTTTAGAGTTTAAAAAAAATTAAAATTTCAAATAAAATTTATAAATCTAGCTTACAGTTCTTAATATAATTTAAGAACAAAATAATTTTTTGTTGTTATTATAATATTGTTACAAAGAGCTTGTTTAGTTTAGTTTTTATAAAATTTAGAAATTTATTAATAATATTTGCAATATTAGACTATGTAAATAAAATTATAGACAAATATATATTGTTGTTTTAATAACTAATTTTACTGTAATTAATATTAGAGCTAAATAATATTTGCTTATTGTTTAGTTAGTAAATTTCTAATATTTGTCAAATCTTATTTTTGTTATTTATTATACAATAAAGATACTTTTTTTGTATTTTATTAGAACTAAGAGGTAAGTACAATTTTAAATTTTTTGTTAATTAGTATTTAATTAAATTCTTAATACTTTTTTTTGTTAATTAATATATTAAATATACTTGTAGTTATAGAGATATTCGATACTTGTTTTAAAAGAAATAATAAGATATCTAACAATAAAAAAGATATTATAATATAAGTTAATTGTTTAAATAATTTTTAATTAGAGATTTACAATTAAGTTAGTATTTTTAATTATAGTATTAATCTTTTGTATTAAAATCTAATTAAAATATCTAATATATTTGTTTATTTTAGAAAAGATAGCAATTGTTAATTTGATATATATTTTGCGTTTTTTGTATTAAATTTAAAAGATTCTATCTATATATTTATTGTTATTGTTAATATAGATATAAATATATTTGTTGTTTCTATATTTAAATTTGTTAATATAATATTTAAAGAAAGTTAGCAAACTAGTTTTATTCTTGTTCTTAAAATATTTTATTTACAAATATTTAATTTTATTATTTAGTTAAATACAAATATAGCAAATATTATTGAAATTGTTTAGAAATATAGATTCTATAATATTAATATAAATAAAACTGTTTTTTCAGTAATTAGATCTAGTAGAAACTCGATAAAATATTGTTTTATCTTTTGTATATACGCAAGAAATACAAGTATTATTCGAAAATAATTTAATAAAATCGAAAACGTCTTTACAAATTAGCTAATAAAGATTTTGTTTGTTTAGATAATTAAGTTGTTTGTATTATATAGTTATTGTATTCTTACTAATTGCTAATAAAGCAATAGTAATAGTAAAAAGTATAATAAATATTTTTAAGTTCAAAAAGTAGAGATCGAAGTTTTTAATTGCTTAGACTTGCTAAATATTAATAGAAAAGTTATAATTAATAATTTTTCAAACAATATTAATATTTTTTAACTAATTATAGAAAATCAAATTATAGAGAGAGTTAAATATATATTATATATTGTAAATTGTAATATAACAAACTCTTTTATTTTTGTATCTAATAAATAGATAGATACTTTTAGTATTTATAACAAATAAATTGCTTTCTATATTTTCAACTAATTGTTAAAATATTTTTGAATAGAATACAAAAATACTAGAGTTCTTAGATATATATTGCAAGCATTTTGTATTAAAAACTTATTTGTACAAAAAACAATTAACAATAAAAGCTAATATTATAGTTATAAAAATAGACAATTTAGAAATTGCAAATAGAATTGTTATAACAACAAAAATAAGATAATATTTATAGACTATTGTTTTAATAGTTTTTTACTTTTTGTTATTGTTGTTCTTATTTTTGTTTTTGTTTTTGTTAAATTTAAATTTGTTTTTATTTTTTTTAAATTTAAACTTCTTTTAATCTTTCTTTTAAATATTATAATTTTAACAATATTTGTTTTTGCTATTGTTTTAATTGTTTTCAAAACTATTGTTTTTAAAAACAAAATATAGTTCTAAATATAAGTTTTAGCAATCTAATTATTAATAATCGATTTTTTTACAGCTTGTATATTTCTTTTGTTTAATATATATAAAATTAAGATTGTTAATAACAAAAAGAATATTTTTTGTAATAACAATTAGTTTAGTAGCTATTGTTAAAATTAAGATAGTATTAATAGTCGAGATATTTATTAAATTAATATATTAAGTTTTGTAACTATAAGTAATAGCAAACAACTTCTGCTTTCGAATATTGTTTTTGTTAAAAAACTTATATTTTAATATCTATTAATTAATAAAGAAGCAAGCAATATTGTTAAAATTAATTAGATATTTAAAAATAAGTTAATTTTTATTTATAATTAAATTACTTAAATAGATAGACAGTTTATTAATAATATCGCAAAACTTAATTTTGTATTTGTTAATATTTTAAAAATTGAAAGTCTTAAAAGACTCGAATTTAACAAAGATTTTTATTAGTATATTTAATTTTTTAAATTTGTATATCTTAATAATTTTTTAATAAATCTCTTTAACTAGATTAGTCTTCTTTATATTGTAATAGAGATTTCTATTAACAATATTTCGAAATACATTTATATACTTCTTATTGTTAGTATTTTATTTAGTTTGTTTTTCGATAATTATATTAAATAAGTTAACAGATCTAATATTTGATTCGATATATTTTTAGAGTTTAATTTATTCAAAATTTTTAAACAAATCTTGTTCTCAAACAAGAAAACTTATACTATTGTTGATTTTAGTAATTTGTTTAAGAATTGCAAAAAATAACGCAAAGATACTAATAGCTATAATAGTATTAATATAATCTACTATTTTTAGAGCTTTACTAATAGCTTATAAGCAATAAACAATAGTATAAGTAAATATAATAAAAAGACGCAATTGCGCAATAAAGATCTTGATAAAGATATTCTAGCTATTAGATTACAAAAATTAAGTAAATTTATAGAATTTGAATTAGATATCTAGTTCGATAGATACTTTTTAAAAAATTTAGATAAAGAAGATAGCTAAAAAAAAAAATTGTTAACAGTATTAATTTGATCGATTTTGTCAATTATAAATTGAGCAAAGTCTTAGTAAATAAACAATCAATAGACTTTTAAATAAGTCTTATATTTTTGTTGTTCTATCTTAAAATTATAACAAATATAAATTTGAACAAACTTAATAGATTTAATCTATTTAAAAAATAGAATATTAAATAATTTTTAATTAGATTGTTGTTTTTGTTTAATTATAAATAAAGTTTGTTAATTATTTGAAATCTAACTAAGCTATTTAATCTCTTTATTCTTTTTTTTAATTTTAATAGTTATAGAGATAGTTGTGTTATTTTGCGTTTTTGCGATTGTTAAATCGATCTTTTCAGTCTTCTTATTTTGATAAAATTAAGTATCAATCTTTTTAATCTAAGTTTTTTGCGTTTTTGCGATAGTTAAGAGTTTTTTAATTTTATTTAAACAAAATTAATTGTTATTTAATCGAGAGTTGCTTCTAGACGTTGCTTTCAAAATAATCAATAAAATTATTTTAAATTTCGAAATATATTTGCAACTTAGTTTACTAATTTGTTTTGTATATTGTAGTAAGAAAAATTAACTAGTACTTGTTTAAGTTATCAAGCTAACAAGTTAACTTATTTGATTATTAATAAGAAAATTTTGCAGTAAATAGAAAAACCAAAATTGAAAAAACTAAATAATTTAGCTTTTTTATTAATGTATTGAAGCAGAATTTTGTTTTACTTTAATAATGCGTCTTTAACTAATTATTAGTTATCTAATTATCAATTTTTAGTTGTATAATTGCTATATAGCTAGTTCTTCGATCTTTTAAAACTTATTATTAATAGATATCTATTAAAAATAATTAGCGTTTTTCGACAAAAGCAACAAGTTGCAAATAAAATAAACTTGGTTGTTTCTATAATTTATATCAGTTCTTTTAGTAAGATATTTGTGTCTAGAATTTTTAATTAGATATCAGTTATACAATTGTTAATAATTAAAGATTTTAGTTGTTTAAATAATTAAAAGATTAATTGTTTAATAAGTTTCAACAATCTCTTAGCTATTGTTTCGACAATATTATAGTATTAATATTTTAATTCTTAGAGATTGATCTAAGTATTTAGATAATTAATTGTTAGCTTTTGTATATTCGAAATTAACAAGAAATTAGCTAATAGTAGTAATTGTAAATCTATTGTTAGTTCGATCTATTAACTATATTTTAGATATTTTGATTAACAAGCAGATAAATTTCTTGCTCTGTTTCGAACTTATAATTTGTCAAAATAATAGATAGTAAAATGCTTACTATATAGAAGCTGAAGCAAAGTCTATCTATATATATTAATTGCAGCTATTCGAATTGATTACGTAATATCGGGCCAGATAGTATCGAACCAGATAGTGCCAACACTAGATCAGATCGGTTACAGTATTTCGACACGTATTTTTTTGCGTTTTTTTTGAATAAATATTGTTAAAACGTCTATAAAATTCGAATTTTCGAATTTTTTTTATAGCAACTTTTTCGACTTTTTGTTAATATTTGTAATTTATATACTATTTGCTTAACAATATTTAATTGTAAAAATTAAGCTATATTGATAAATCTATTAACTTCTATATAGATTTGTTAATTTCTTTCTTTATCTTTTGTTTAACAACAAGTATTAAACTAATTTACAAATAGAAAATTATATTGTTTATAGCACTAATATTAATATATTAAATATTATAATCTAATATCTGTATTTTCTATCTCTCTATTTTGTTTATTCTTAAAAAAAATTGTTTTAATAGAATTTTGTATATTGTTTTGTTATAGAAAATATTGTAGTTCTAAATACTTTTAAATAGTTAAATAAAATTTATATAATAAATAAAAATATAAAGTTTAAAAATATTAAAATATATTTTATTTTTATTATTTTTATTATATATTGTATTTTGTAATCGATATTTAACAAAAATTATCTTTAAGTTGTCGATTTAATATAATAGATACTTTATAAGCATATAGCTTATCTCGGATACAGATTTTCCACCTAGAACAAGCTTATTCCGGGTGGGAATTCCTATTTGAAATAAGTTCTATTTATACTTAGTCTATACTCAATATAGAGTGTACTAAATAAAGCAAAAATTATAAATTTAAAAAGACGCATCTATTACAAGTTGTATATATCAAATATATACTAAATCTATAATTTTGTTATTTTAGAATTTATCTTAAGTAAGAAATTTGTATCTAAAATAAACTTTGTTTATATTAAGTCTATATTTTACGTATATTGTACTAAATTAAGCAAAAAGATTAAAAATTTAAAGATATATTAAAAAGAAGATATATATATCTAGTATATACTAAGTATAGAAATTGATTATTTTAATATATTGACTAATTATAATTTTGTTCGATTTCTAAAACTTAGAATAAGCTAGATATATACTTAATATAATTTATAACTATTAAAAAAAAATTATTATCTTAATTTTAAACGCGTAATTTCGATATATCTATACAAGATGCAATTTAAATATAGATTTAATATTGTTGTAGTATATATCAAAAATAAGTAAAATTGTGCAAATTGCACGCTAAGTTTTTAATGTATTTTGTAAAATTAAAATATAATTGTTGCATCTTTTATTTTTATCTTTTCTAATTATTTGCATTATTGTAGTATATATTTCTAATTTTATTAACAAATTTATAGTATAAGTCTAATATATTTTTTAATTTTATTGCTTTTATTATTTTAGTATATATTTAACATAAATGTTGTTGCAATTTAGTTTGCTAATATTAGAATATATTATAACAATTCTAATATAACAAATGCGCAAAATTTGTTTTCTCTAAAATATTATTATAGTAAGTATAATATATGCGACGCTTTTGTCTAGCATATACTAATTATATACTTAAGAATTTTTTTTAAATTTAAATCTTAATTTTGTAGCTAAATATAAGCGTTCAACTATAGTACAATTTTATATTAAATATATACTAAGTTTATATTCAATATATATAAAATTTAACTAAATAGATAACAAATTTAATAAAAAGATATTTTTTGTTGCAATTTAACTTATACTAAGTATTAACAATATCTATTATTAAATTTCTAAAAAATAATAGACAATCTATATATAGATTTAATTTAAATTTAATATATATTAAATATTATTAATTGCGTTAAATTCTAAAACTTAAATTGTTTTTTTAAATACAAGTATATAAGTTACATAAATTTAGTTACAACTCTATATATACTAAGTATTAGCAAGTATAATTGTATAATAGTATCGACTAATTAAATATATAAAATAACTTTTATTGCTTTTAATTGCTAGCTATTTGTATATATAATTGTAGTTTTATTTATATTCGATATATATTAAGTTAAGATTAAAATCAAATTATATTATTATTAAAAAATATATTATACTAAAGCAAATAAACAAATATTTTAATTAATTATATATAATATATACGCTAAATATATATAATTGCAAATCTAAATACAAGAAATATTTCTTCAAATATGTATTATCTTAAGAAAAAGTATATATCTTTTTTATACTTAATATATATTTAGTTTATACTAATTTAATACTATAAAATTTTGAATTAAATTTAAAGAATAACAAAATACAAATTATTTTACAAAATTAAAATATAACTTTTATATATTTTGTTCAAACTAAATTTATATTTTGTATAGATATAAATATATAATTAATACAATTGTCTATTAATATATAAACAATATAAAATATATTGCGTAAACTAGATTAATATTAAGTATATATTAAGTTTATATAAACTAGTTGTTATAATTAAGAATTTGCAATTGTTTTCAATATATATTTTTATCGCAAAATAAGTTTATTTTATATTTGTTATATATTTAATTTATTTTTTATTTATCTTGTTTTTATACTATATATATAAATACTTATTTTGTAATTTAAGACTTCGACAACGTATTAATTACGTATAAACTTAATTAATATTAAATTTATACTAGTATAACTTTTAAAGTTACTAATTAATTATTAATTATTATTTTTTCTCAAATATTTGTTTTTCGATTCAAAAAATACTTGCGAGAAGTATATTTCTAACTTAGTTTTAAAATATACTAAATTTATATTAATTTACTTTTAGCGCTATACTAGTACTTTAATCGAAAAACTTCTTTTTGTATATTTTATTATATTAATTTATATTTAGTATATATTTAGATTATATATAAGTTAATATATCTATTACAAATATTAAATCTTTAAGTAGATTATTTAATTATATTTTAGATTTAATTTATATTAAATATATACTAGTATTAAAGAAGTATAAAGAAGCAAAGAAATTTTATAATAATAGTGCGTTTAAAATTTCAAAAATCTTTAAAAATTTATATTTTATTTATATTTAATATATGCGTAATTAACAAAAAAAAGTTGCTTGTAATAATAAGAAGTTAAATATAATAGTTAATTCTAGTAAAAGAGTCTAAAACTTGTATATATTATATTTATATTTACTATATATACAAAAGAAAATTATAATACTTTTTTTAATTTAAATAAAAACAAATCTTATTTGTTAATTTACTATATTAAAACTATACTAATTTTATATTTAACAAATATCTTTGTTCTAACTAATATTTTAATAGCAAAAAAAAGTAAAATATTATTTGCAATTTTATATTACTTTTATAATATATCTATACTAAGTTTATATATAGCTAGTTTTTTTTTAAATAAATTTATCTTTATTAATAACAAAAGTTAGTACAACTATTTTTCTATTTATACTAAAATTATATTAAGTCTATATTTAACTAATATAATTATTGCAAAAACTATTGCTATATCTATAACTAAGAAAGACAAAAATTAGATTGTCTTTTATTGTATATATTAAATATATACTAAATATAAATTAGAACAAATTAATAACAAAAAGTTTTTAAAATTGTTTAATTAAATTTTAGACTCAATATATATTGTATATAGTACTTTGACTTGTCTCGATTAGTTATATACTTTCAATTGTGTTTAATATATACAATATAAACAATTAAATACTTGTCTTTTTAATTTCGATTTAACAAAATAAATTAATATCTATTATATGTTTTGCTTTTGCGTAATTGCTACAACAATTATATTTTAATAGAAAAATTTCTTTTGCAAACTAATTTAAAATAAAGTACAATTTATATTTAATATAAAATTTCTCTATACTTTTTTTAATTTTAAATTAAGATTTTTTTTAACTATATTTAAATATATGTTAAATCTATATTTTGTCTATATTTGCTATATATTTATTTTATTTATTATTTTAATTTTGTATTTTTTTTTTTATTTTAGATACTATTTTTTATAAAATAAGAGAAGAGAACAATTAAAATGCTATTATTTTCGACTAGTGCGAATGCTGCTTTTAATAGTTTTTTTGCCAAATATTTTTCGACTTCTAATTTGCTTTCTGCGTTTTGCAATTATAAATTTGAAGTATATTACTTTTATTTAATAACTTACTTTGTTTTAATATTTTATTAGTCTCTTTCTTATTGTTATACTTTTGCTATAATTAATATCTATCTTTTCTTTTTTAGTTATTTTTTATTCTTTATTATTTTTTGCAAACTCTCTACTATCTAATTTGTATATTAAACAAAATTATAACTTCTAGAAAATATAGCAAGCAAACAATTAAAAAATTGATTAAATATTATAAACAAAAGAAGAGCAACTTTAATATTCTAATTTTAACTTAACAAGTTTATAGAAATAGTATTAAAAACTTGCAAAACTAGATTAAGAGTCTTTAATTTAAGTAAAAAACAATTTTTGTCTATTAATAGTTAACTATAATAATTGATTTTTATAGATATTGCGCATTTATAAAGAAAGATTCTATAAATACTTTTAAAACTATTATAATTAATATATTTTATATTTTCTTCAATTAATTAATAGACAAAAAAAAGAATACTTTAAATATTGTTAGTACTTTGCAAATATATTAAAATGTATTTTGCTTAATACAAAAGAAAAAAATAGATTACTATATATTTGATTTGTTTGTAAAAAGTTAAATATACAAAATATATTTATCTTGCTATATTTTGCTCTTTATTAATTAATTAAAAATACAATAGCAACTTGTTATCAAATATAATTTATGCACAAAATCGAAAAAAAAATCTATTATATATACAAAAAATAAGTTCGAGTTTCTCAAAACTCTTTTTCTCTTTTTTAAGATAATATTTAATTACAAACAATATTGTATTTAATTGACTTTAATTATACAATTAATTAAAATTACTAGAAATCGATTTGTTGTTTTTCTTGCAATTTGTTATTAGTATATTAAAGTTATTTTGCTTTTGAATTCTAATAGAAAGAAACAATTGCAAGTAATTCTAAAAATTGTATACAAATATATTAAGAATTATTTTAAATAAAAAGAGACATTTGTGTCTTTTGTTGTACTCTATATATTGTTAAATAATAAATGCGCTAAATTGTTAACAATTCTAACAAAAACAAATTTGATATTTTTGATATATTAAATCAACTATATTTTTTGCTTTGTTTGTATATTATAATACTAGTATTAATTTTTGTTAACAAAGTTTTTGTTGTCTCTAAATTAATATTAGCAAAATAGTTGTTTTATCTTTAAATTCTCTTAGAATAAAATTAGTTTAAACTTTTATTTAAGTAAAAAATACAAACAATATTTGTTTTTTGTTAATAGAAAAGTACTATTTATAAAATGCAAATCTTTGAGACAAAAATTTTAATATATATTACTCTTTGCTTGCAAATAATTAATTTAGACACAATTATTAATATAAAGCTATTAATTAATCTATATATTTTTTGACGTAACAATAGAGAAGTTCTCGACAATAGCAATAGATAATATATAGATTTTGTATCTTAATTATTACTAATTAATACAAAATTTTATTATTAAATTGCAACAAAATCTTGTTTTGCAATATTACAATTTTATTATCTATTAAAACAATTATATCTTAAGATATATATTTGATATTTAAGTTATCTATTGCAAATTAAAGTCTTAAATTGTGTTAATACAAACAACTAGTAAATTGAGTCGAACAATTAATTTTTAATATTTTAGACAATTTACAATTGTTTAACAAACAAAAATTTAACAATATTTCAAAATAAATCTATTGCATAAAAAGTTACAAATACTACAAAAAATCTTTTAAGATTATAAGAGATTTATTAAAACTATAAAAGAAACGTTGCTTTATTACATATATTAAAAAATTTATCAAATTTATTGCAATATTATTTGTCGATATAAGCAAGCATTTTTAAAAGAGATTATAGCAAGATATAAAATAAAACAATTGATAATTAATATTTAACGTCAATTAAAAAAACTATCTATAGTAGAAGAGAAAAAGATAAGAATTGAAAATTACATTTTTGTAGAATACGTTTGCATTATTAAAATTCTCTTTATTTTTGCTATTAACTCTTTGAAAAAGAAATATTAAAGAAGAGAAACAATTGTTAATGTTTTAACAACTTTGTATCGATTGCAAAAAAACTATAATTTTTGTTAAAAAAAGAATTCTTTAACAATTAAATTTAAGCGAAAAAAAACAACACAATTTTTTTTTAACAATCGAGTCTCTTTATTTTTTTTTCGATCAAATATTTGTCGACGCAATATATTATTTATTTAAATAATAAAATATTTCTAGCACTAAAATATCTATACTTATTCTTGAGTTACAACAATTTGAAACAACACTTTTATCGAAAGTACTTGCGTTACTATTTAGATAAGTAGTTTGTTGCATATTTTTATTTAAGATGCAATATTAATTTAAACAACAAAATGTATTTTCAAAAGTATATACTAGTAATATACAAAATTTTAACTTAATCGACTTAAATATATTTTACAAATTGCTATTGTTTATATTATAGTTTCTAGATTAGCTTATATATAGAATAGAATAAATTTTAATATTAAGTTTTCGACTATTTAGAATACTATTTTTTTTTTAATTTACTCTAGAATATAGTCTTTTTAAAATAGCAATTTTATATTATTTCTTTAAATTCGAAAATTAATATTGTAAAAAATACTTTGTCTAGTAGTTAAAAGATTGAAAACTAGTTTTGTTTAACAATTTGATTTGAGTCGACTAAATTAATTATTTGTAATATAACTCTAGTATATTACAATTAATTTTTTTAATATTAAGAAGAAAAGTAATTACTAAAGCAAACAATAAATTTTATTTCAAAAACTAACTAGAATTAATTATTTAAAAAAATTTAAATATTGTACTACAACTAGTTATCTATTGTAGATTTTTTCTCGAATTAAGAATCTAGATATTGTATTATTAATTACAAAACTTAATTACAATTAAAGAATATAAAAGAGCAAAAAGTTTTTCTTATTTTTTTTCTTCTTATTTTTTTCTTCTTATTTTCTTCTTATTTTTTTAAGATTTTAGTTTTTTGTATTAAATTAGTTGCAATTTAAGAAATAAAAGAATGCAAAAGTCTTTTTCTTTCTTTTTTATTTAATTTTAATTTTATTTTTGTTGTTTGTATTTAAGATTGTTAATGTTTTGCTAAATCTATTTGCATATATAAGAAAGTAATTATTTTTACAATTACTATCTCGACTTCTTTCTAAATATACAATCTAGTTGTTTGTCTAAAATTATTTAGAATAAAACAAAATCAAAAAAGTAAATATTATTAACAATACAATTTATTAGCTAAGTTGCGAGCTAATTACAATATATATTGTTGCAAATTTAAGAAAATTAATACAATTAATATTTTAGAGATAATTAAAATACAAAAATATAGATATTCGAAATATATAAAAGAGCTATTGTGTTCGAAATCTTATATTATAGTTTTTACAAATATTAAAATTTTAATAAATGCAAAAAACAAATCGCTTTATAAATTGTCTTTAATTATATAAATTAACAAATATCTTCTAGTTTTTAATTTTTGTTCTAAAAATAATTTTTATCGATTTAAAAAAGAATTGTTTAACATTTTTATATATAACTTTAATTAAGATATTAAAAATTTCTATAATTTGATTAAAAAATTGTATAGAGAATCTTTATATATTGTTTTTACTTTCTTTTATTTATATCTAGAAAAGCTCGCTATTTTTAATTAATTTGTTCGATATTATATCTAGAATATTAATTGTATTAAGAATAATTTGCGATATTTAATATTTAATATTAAACTAAATTTCTCGAACGCAAAGTAAGTTAAAACTATTTAGCTTTATAATTGTCTCTATACTATAGTATATTAATAGTATTGTTATTAAAAGTCTTTTATTCTAAAGTTGTTTTATAATATTAGCGTATTGTTTTGCTTGCTTTGCGACAACAATAAAACAAGAAAAATTAGCGAAAATCAACAATTAAAAGATATCGAAAGACTTTGTTCTTATATTGTTCTATATAGAGAAATTAATTTAAACAAAAATATTATAGATTAGATTGTAGAGACAGATTTGCAAAAGTTAATTAATGCTATTTTAATAATTGAAACAATTTTAAGAATTTCTAATATAAAGCGATTAATAATAGAATTCAATTGCGTAACAAAACTCTAGACAACAAGTTCTATTATTTAGATAAACAAGAAAACTTTATTTGTATATTTATTGTTAATTTTTAATGTTATTTTGTTAGATAATTGCGATAATATATTTTTTTTGCTAAAATAATAATAGAGAGATAGAGAAGTAATAAAATAATAGTTTTAATTGTTATTTCTATTGTTAGCTTCTTGTTTTTCGACAATACTTCTTATTCTTTTTCGCTAATTAATATAGCTAATTTTACTATATTTTTATTATAGTATATCGAGACAATTTTTTATTAAAAAGAGTATTAAATTGTTATTTATCTTAATACAAAATTTAATATTTTATATTATCTTTTTCAACTTCTAATTGTTCTTCGATTTTTATTTGTTTTTTAACTTCTATTTATTAAGCAATTGCAAAATTTGTGCTCTTAAGTTTATATTTGTCGAATTCTTTGTCTTATTTAGATAAAAACATATTGTATTGTTTTTTTTATTTTAAATTAAAGTATTAATATAACACTTAAGAAATACTTCGACTATTAAGAAATTGTATATTTTAATCGCTATATATAAAGTACTTTGCTTAAAAGCATTTATAGTTTTAAAATTAACTTTCTAAACAACAAGTTTATAAATCTTAGCATTATTAAGTTAATTATATATTAACGTTGTTTGATTTTTATAATTTGAAATATTGAAATTAATATTTTTTTGCAATAGTGTTTCGATTAGTATAATTCTATAATACTTGTTAGAAAGTTTGTATATAAAATTTAATATAGAATTGTTATTTAATATAATCTTGTTAATATTGATTTTATTTTGTAACAAGCATTAAATAATAAATTATTATTTCTTTTTATAATAATTGTTAGAGAATCTACGCGTTTCGATTTCGAAAACTTAAAAATATAACAAAAATATTTTGTTATATATTTTGTTGTATATTTTGTTAATATTTGTTCTAGCAACAATAAGTATTTGTACTATAAAATTACTTATTTTTAAATTTAAATAGTTTTGTTTAAATAATAGTTGCAACAACGTATCTTTATATTTGTTTAATATATTAATATTAATTTTTTAATTTAAAAGTTATTAAACAAACTTTAAACAAACTTTAGCAATAGTATTCAAAAGAAAGAGATTTATTTAAATGTTAATTCTATAATATAATAGTAGTTTGTCAAAATTAAAATAATTTTTTGTTTATATTGTTTTCTCTAATAGATTTTCGAACTTGTTGTCTCTTTTATTAATATTAATATTTGTTGTACTAGCTAGCTTCTTAATTAAATAGTTTGATTTGTTTTTTATAGTATATATAAATAGTTTTTTTTTTATTTTTTTTTATTTAAATCGATATCTAGCTTTAACAAATATTGTTAAGACTTTCGCTTCTATATAGCAATATAAATAGAATACGTTGTTAAAGTAATATTATATTTTTTTATTAACAATTCTACTACTTCGAGTCTTTTGTACGCAATAGCTATTGCTATTAATAATTTCTCTAAAAATAATTAATAAATATTTAAGCTAGTTGTAATTAACAATTTTAAAACACAAATCTCTTTTAACTTTACAATATTTATTATTTCTTTATAAAAAAATTTGTTAAGATTTAACGCACTTGTTTTATATAGCTTTATTGCAATCTTAAATACAAATATAATATTTAATTTACTCTAGATCTTTATTTGTATAATTAGATTTTTGCTACTAGTTTTGTTAGCACGTTTGCAAATTTTAGAGAATAATTGTTTTCGAATAATTGCTTTCTAGAAGTTTGCAAATTGTTATTAATAAATAGTATAAATTGTACTAGATTTTACAACAAACGTATATATAATTGTACAAAATTTTTATTAAGTCTTTCTCTTGTAAATTGAAAATCAAACACTAATATATATTCGAGAAAATATTAATTAATAGTTTTGTAAATAGAATTTTTATAACTTCTTAATTTAAGCAAATTTGTCTTCTTTTTAATCGATTTAAAATATATAATTTTTTCTTTTAATTAAGATATTTGTTAAGTTTATTTTATATTGTTTATTTTTTTTATTTTTTGTTTTGTAATCTAGAAACAATTACAATTGTACAAGAATTAAAACTATTAAGTTCTCTTTTTTAAGAAATATACTTCTTTTTATTGCAATTATAAATTATATCGAAATTACTAGCGTTTTTATTATTAAATAATAGTTGCTTTAAGAATTAAAAAAAGACAAAAATAAAATATAAAGTAGAGCACAAAATACAATTAAGTTTTCTTAAACTAAAGTAAGTTTAATTAATAAATATTGTTTTTTTTGAAATAATAGACAATTAGTGCGCATTAGTGTAATTATATAATTAGATAAAAATATAAAAGATCTTTGAAGATATTGAAGCAACAACAATATACTTTTTGTAAATAATTATATATTATATTTTAGCGTTTTTAATATTGTATTACTAACAATCTAAATCGATTTTAAGAATAGCTTTAGATTAAAAATTAACTAGCATAATATAATATATACTTTTTAGTCTTTATTTTTGTAAAATTTTAGTATTATATATTTCTATAGTTTTTACAAAGCTAGAGTTTGTACAAGATTATATTAGCTTTCTACAATATATAGCTTTGTAAACAAAAAACTATTATAATAGTAATTAGATTGTACAAAATATATACTTTTACAAATTGAATTAATTTGTAATTAAAATTAAATTTGCTTGCTTTAATTTTGTAAAGACAAAGAAATTAGATTGTACAAAATATATCTTTTTACAAATTAATTTAATTTGCAAGCAAAAACAACTTGTCTACTTCAATATTATAGAAACGTAAGTTAAATCTTATAAAACGTATTTCTTTACAAATTAATTTGATTTGCAAACAACTTGCTTGCTTCGATATTGTAGAGATATAAGCTAAATCTTACGTACTTTCGTAGAGATTGTAGAGACGTACAATACTAAGATCTTATAAAATAAAAGATTATTAAATATATATTATATATAGAAGCGCGTTAATAGATTTATATTTTCTAAAAAAATATTAAAAGTAGACAAATTATAATTTTTGCAAATTTTCTTGTTTAATAGATATCTTGTAGAGCTTTGAAAAATATTTGTTCAAAAATACGTATTCTAGAGTAAATAGATTTAAATTTGTCTAACTTTATACTTATATAGATAATTTTTAGCAATATATGCTAAACTAACAATTTGAGCGTTTTTAATAGAGATTATTTGTTATTATATTGTTAAAATAGAATAAAATAATAACTAAATTAATAAAATTTATATTTTTAAGAAAAAGATATACTAAGATTTAAACTATTAAAGTTTTATTTTATTTAATTAAATATTGTCTATTTTTGTTTTTTCTAACTAATATTGTCAATTACAATCTCGATTTTCTCGAAATTCTCTTGCTATAAGATTTGAATAATTATATATAGATTGTCTTTGCGTACAATATATTTAACAAAATTGCGCAATTTATTAAGAAAGAGTATTATTGCTTTGTTGTAAATTTTTAAGTTCTTTAAGCTTCTACAACAAAAAGATTAGCTTGTAGCAATAAATTGTATTTTTAATATATATTTCAAAAGATTTGTTACTCTATATAGTATTAGTTGTATTTTAAAATTAATTTAATTATATAAATTTCTCTTTAAATATTACAAATTGCTACAAAAGATTAAGATATTTTTGACAATTAACTATCTACAAATAGCTATAAAATAAATTGTACAAAATTTAATTTGTACTTATTGCTTGTTCGAATTGCTATAATTTAATATTATAGCTCGAATTTATTGTTATAAAAGTTATATCTAAATCGAAGTTATTGTTGTTTGTTATATTGAAAAAAATTTAATTGTTAAATAATAATGCTATGCTATAAAGAATAAAATCGAGAAAATGTGCAAATCAATTATTTTATAAAATACTTAAAAATTAAAAACTAAAAAAAATTATATATTAATCTTAATTTATAAAGTAAAGCTAAAAACAACTAAAAACTTTTAACAATATTCGAGATTCTTTATTTATTTTTTGCTTTTAGTTTAATTTAAAATCTAACAAAAAATTTTAAAGTATACAAAGTAGTTTTAATAAAAATTCTTTTCTTAATACAACTATTAACACAAGAAATTATAAAAAGTTCTAGCAACAATAAATAGATATTTGATTAACGTAATTTGTTAATTGCAATATATAAAATTATTTTTGCTAAAAAAGATAAATTTAATTAAAATCTTTTTGCAAAACAATATTAAAAAGTTGTTTTAAAATTAAATTTTTTGTTTAGAACAATTATAGTCTTGCGCAAACAATAGAATTGTACAAATAAAATTTATTTCAATTCAAAAGAAATAGCAAATTTTTTTGCGTTTATTCGACAATACAATAATATTTAAATATTACTTTTGTTATTTATAAATCTATTAAGAAATACTATTTTCTATTGAAATTTTAAAATTAGTATATAGATTTCTTTATTTTCAAATATTATATAATTCGATATATAAAATACTTAGAGAAATAAGTTTTAATATTACAATATTCTATATAGTATAAAATAAAGTTACTCTATATTTTTAAATTGTAATACTAAATTAATATAAACAATTCTCGAACTATTTAATTAACACAAAATTAAATTGTATACAATACAAGTATTATTAAAGTTAAACAAAGAAGTCTAGTTTAAAATATATTAAGAAAAAAAAATCGATTTAGCTATTACAATTGTTGCAAAATTAACAAGAGCAACTCTAAACATCGAGTTATATTAAAATAAGCAAAAACAACTTAAAAGAATTAATAAATATATATTTATTATATTTGTAAATAGAGATAAAGATCTAAATTTTTGTTATAAGTATTGTTATAATATTTATTGTTATAAAAAAGCAATCTTTGCAAGTTTGTTTTATTATTATTTTTTTACGCAAAATATAGAGTTTTTAATACTTTTATTAATATATTTTTACAACTATTATTAAATTTTTTATTGCAACAATTGTTAAGTTTTTTGTAATAAAAGTCTTTCTCTTAATCTTAAAGTCGACAATATCTAAAATAAAGTATATATTACAAATAAGTTATTTATTTTATTAGCACAATTAAGATAATCGAAGCAATAACTATTGATAGATAACAATCTTCTTTAAAAGTTTTTTAAGAAATATATATATTAAGAAAAAAAAATTTTTTAACAAAATTAAGCTTTTATTTTTTAAATTAACAAATAGAACTTTAATTTATATTAGATTAGTTTTTAACTTTAGTAAGTTTAAATAAATCTAAATACAATATTAGATTGTTGTTAAAAGTTCGAAACTCTTTATATAGAGTTTCAAAAATTCTATATTAATCTAAAAAACAAATTATAAAAAAAAAAAAAATTACAAAAATATTTGTAATACTTTCAAGACAAAAATAAAAAAACTTGCAATAGCAAAAAAAAAATCTAAAACAATACTAATTAATATTTAAAGAACTCTTAAAATTTTTAACTATAATTTAGATTTTATTTAGCAAAAACAAAGCAATAGTTACAACAAATTTATTGTTAAAAAGCAACAATAATATTAAGAGTCTATTAATAAATATTAAAAACAAGAAAAAATATATTTAAATTTTAAAAAAAAAATATCGATTATATAAGTAGATTTTAGACAAGAATAAATATTGCTAATTTAATAATATTGTAAAATATAAAGATTAATTTATTACAAAATTCGAAAATAACAAAAATATTAAAGATTAAAATTAAGTAAACTAAAAGATAGCAAAAATAAAGCAAGAATTGTTGTTTAAAAAGAAGTTGCGTTCTAATCGCAAAATATTTAAAAAAAAATATTAAAAATATTTTTTTATATTTAAAATATTTATTTCTTGTATAGTTTTTTGTTTTTTTATTAATTAAGATATATTAATTATAGTTTTGTATTAATATTTTAATTTATTTATAATATCTATAGAAATCTTAAAAATAATATAATTCTTAAATTAATTAACTTATTGTACAATAGTTTTGCTATTAATAAACTTAAGTTTTGTTGTAATACTATAATTTATATAAATATATTTGATATTTTGTTTACACATATCTAGTACTTTTGTCAAATTTAAGATTTTTTTTACGTTTGATTTTTTTATATAGAAAGAAGTTTTATTGTAAAGAAATATAAAAGAAATTATAATTAAAATATTGTTTTAAAAAAAATATAAGTATTGTTAAATTAAATACTATATAGATATTAAGTAAATCAATTTCGAAAAATTTTCGATTAAATTTTTGTGCACAAATATAAAAGTATTTGAAATTTAAACAAATATCGATAATAATAAAGTTGTTAACTTCGAAGTTGCAAAATCTAAATATAGCTAAAACAAATTTGCAAAAAACTAAGAAAATAGAGTAAATTTAATATTTAACTTTTAAATTGTAATGTTCGAAATTATTGTATTGTTAAAAAAAGTATAGAAAATATTATATTTTATAGCAAAAGTAGTTAGATATTGTTTGCAACAATATTTTGTTTTGCAATTGTAATTATAATATATATATTGCAAAAAAAAATAAAAAATATTATCTTTAAATAATTGCTTAAAAGATCTTTTATAACAAAATATAATATTCGAGTTATATATTTTGCAATTTAAAAAAAACGCTAGTATCTTAATTTCTAAAAAACAATATTAAATATTTGCAAATAATATTTTAAGATATTTAATTTTATTTTTAATATTTTTTTTATTTAGTTAATAAAATTAAAACAAACAAATATTGTAAAAAAAATCTTCTAAATATTAATTTGTCGATATTAAAATATATATTGCGTATATTTTTGTAGTTGCAAGTTAATACAAATTTTAACAATTTATACTACTATTTGTATTAAAACTTCTTCTCTTTTTCTTAAATTTTTCTATTATTTTTGCAAAATATTTAATCAATTATAATAAAAAAATAATATTAAATAAAAAGTTATAGTTGTCGATAAGAATATTATTGCGTTTAAAGATTGTTGCTATTTTTGCAATATATTTGGTAATTTTCGCTAAATTGTTTGTATTAGTCGAAACAATTATTGTGCTAATATATAAAATTATTGTTAACAAAGTCTTTAAAATTAAATAAAAATATAAACTTTATAATTTTAATATAAAATTCTAAATACTTTGTATTCTCTAAAAAGATATAAAGAAAAAATATAATATATTTAATAAATTGCAAGCGTAAAAGAATTGTAGATTGTTTATTGTCGAAAATGTTAAAAAAGAATATCTCTTATTATAATAATAATTGTTTAATTAAATAAAAGTTTTTTAACAACAAAAACATATTTTTGTTTTGCACAACAATTATAGTATAACTATTAAAATAAAGAAAAATATTAATTTGTTTATTAAGAATATTGCGTTAACTTTCTTGTATTCGCACAAAATAATATATTATTTTCTTCAAACAACAAAGTATTAATAGTCTATAAAATGTATCGATTTTTAATATCAACTAAAATTTAACAAAGAGCAAAAAACTATTAAGTATATCTTAAAATATCTTTTTTTTTTTTTTTTTTTTTGCTAGATATTGTAATTGTAAAACGTTTTTTTTTTTACTTTTTAAAAGTCTAGCTAGTTACAAATGTTTACAAGCAATATTTTTAATTAAATTGTATTAACGTGCATAGCAATATATGTTCTTGTTGTAGAAATTAAATATATTTAAGTATACTTTCTATATTATATATCTAGTATACTTGTTAAAAACTAAAAACAATTAAATATCTAAAAAATATAAAAAAAAGAAGAATTTTTTATATTTTTCTAGATATAGATTTGCAATCTACTATCTATTGTTTAAATATAGAAATTTGTTATCTATTTTAAATCGATCAATTCTATATAGATAAAATATACTTTTGTAAAGTAATAGCAAACTAAGTTTCTTAATAGATTGCAAAATCTTAATAAAACTTTTGTCTAAATATAGAGTATTATTAAGTTTTTGTCTAGATATAATAATAGAAATATAATAATTTAAATAAAATTATAAATAGCTCTTAAGCTTAAAAATGCATACTAATTAAAATATATTTTTCGAATTGTATTGTCGAAAATTAGTAATTGAATTTTCTAAATAGAATTGTTTTATTTATAGTTTTGCGAAATTACAAAAAGCTTAATTCTTTATAAATTTAATATTTTTCTTATTAAAATATAATTTTAGAATTTAATTTATAAAAAATATTTAGTAAACGCTTTGCAAAGAACAACAATTAACAATATATAAAAATAAGTATTCTTGTATTAAACAAAATTGTTATTATTGTTTTTGAAAAGAGTTTCGATATAAAAAAAAAAGAAACAAATTTTTTTCTAGAAATAATTTAGCAATTTAATTTTTTTTATTTAAAAAATAGTATATACTCTTCTTTTACGTCTTATATAATAGTATTATATATTTACTCTACTTAGTTGTATTTTTCTAAAATATATAAGCTTACTTTTTACAATAAAAATTGCTTTGTTTAACTATTAAATAATTTTAATAATACAATAATACAATAGTTATTTTTACTTCTATTTATAGAAAGACAAATCAAAAATATTGTTTTTTGCAAATTGTTTTCTTTTAATAGTTTTAAAAAAAAACACAATATTAGCAATATAGATCTACAACTTAATACAACAACAATTATATTTAATTATTTTATATTTATTGTAAATAGCAATTTAAAATTGAAGATATCGATAATATTGTCTAAATTTACTTGTTATAAAATTAGATTTTATTGTTTTTATTAAAAATATTTATTACAATTTAATATATTCGATATTCTATAAATTTGACTACTTTTTTTGATTATAAATATTATCTATATATTTGCAAATAACTTTAATAGTTTAATAAAAATTATTGTTTTTTTAAAATTGTAAGCGATAACAAACAATATTTTTTGTTTGTCTCAACTTGTATGTTTGCGTATTGTAATTGTTATTATAAAGAACAAAGCAAATATTATTTTTAATATTCTATAAACTTAAGATCTTAAATTTGATCTTAATTAACAAAATTTAATTAATTTTTTTTTCTTTATAATTGTTCTTTATTTTATTAAAGTGTTAATCTTTTTGCTAACTTGTTACAAACAATTGAAAAAAGTTCTTCTATATTATACAAATAAGATGCAACAATTACAACAACAAGTTTGTTAATTTTATTTAGCTATTTATTTATATTGTTTTTTTTCGCAAAGTAATAAGTTACGTTTCTTAAATTGTAAAAAGATCTTTTAACTTTATTTAAACTAATTGTATATTAAATTTTATTTGCAATAAGTATAGCAAGTATTTTGTTATATTTGTTTGTTTAATTAATCTTTACAAAATTGTTTGCAAAGAAACTATCTTATTAATTGTTTTAGAAATGCTTATAAATATCTATTCTTTAGATATATACAATAGATTATATTACTTATACAATAATATATCTTTTATTAATAATTAGATAGACTTTAAGTCTAAACTTATCTTTAATATTTTCTATAAGCTTGCAATATTTAAAGCAATTGCTAATCTTTTCTTTATAATTGTAGTTGTTAAGTAGTGCAATTAAGTACAAAATTAATTTTGTGCTTAAAATTTTGTTCTTATTAATTAAGAAGCAAGCGCAACTCTAATTTATTAAAAGAATATTAATAAAAACTCTCTTAAATAGACGTTTTTTAAAAGCAATTTTATATATTTTACTTGTTTGTATTGCAAATTAAAATATACTTTGTTCTATAAATATACAATATATAATATATATTTTTGTATATTTAAGCAATTAATTTCTCGCAACTATCGATTTGTTATTTGCAAATATATTTTTTGTTGCTTAGATATATTTATTGCAAATCTAAAACTATTTACAACAAATATATATATTTTGTTAATTAATAAGAGTAATATTTAAAATATTGTTTCTTTAGTATTTCTTAAGCTCTTGCAAATAAGTATTGACTTTTAATTACAATTTTAAGATTTTTTTAATTTTGTATTTAAAACTAGTTTAAATAAGCGAATTTATAGCTTATTTCTTGTATTTATTTAATATTTTTATTTAGAAGATTTTATTGTTCCTAATTTTTTTAATTGCAAATAGAATATTTCTCGATATAACAAAGTTTTTGAAATCTTAAATTGACAATTTTTTTGCTTTAAGCAAATTGCTAGATAGAATATTTTACAATATCTTTGTTATTTGTTTAAATATTAATTTTTAGATAGATATTACAATATACGCAAACTTAAAACTTTACTTAAAAACAATTTCGATCTAAATTAGCAAATATTCGATTATTGTTAAATTAAAAGCAATATTAAAATCGCAATAATTGTTACAACTATTTTGGATACTATATTTTACGTCTTTTTAAATTACAACAAAACTAATTAAAGATAAAGAGATTGCAATAAGATTATTTTAGAAAAACAATAATATATAGTAATCTAATCTAGTAAAATACAAACACATTTAATTATTAAAAATTAAAAATAAGCTCTATATATAGAAAGCGTTAGTAATTTATCAATATATCTATATTGTCTTTTTACTTATAATATACTAGTAAACAAGTTATCTTTGTAGTATTTGTATAGATACTTATCTCTATATCTAAAAGTATTGCTAAATAATTTTAGACTTTTTAAATTAATATATTTATTAACTCTAAAAACGTTCTAAGACAAAGATCTAAAGCACAATAATTTAATAAATCTAATATTGTAAAAAAATCGTTATATATAGTTATCAACTAATGTCGATATAATTTTTTTACTAGATACAAGCACAATTAAAGCTTTTATCTTCTCTATCGCTCTTAACTTTTATTATATATTTTTTAATAAATTTATTTTGCAACTCTATTGTTTATTTATTTTATTATTAGATAGTTAAATTATTTAACAAAATTTGCAAAATTGTTTAGACAACAAGTCGCGACAAAACTACTTTTAATTAAATATTATTTTAACAAAGAAACAATTTACAATCGATAATATAAATTGTATAACAAAGCTTCGCAATTGTATTTACACAAGATTAAATTTCAAAAACAATTGTATAGAAATTGTGTATACAATACTTCTATTATTATTGTTTTTTAAACTAAACTATATATTGTTATTTATAAACAAAATATATTATTGTTATAGTACAATACAATACAAATTTAATAGAATTTATATATTTAAAGCTTTGAATAGATTGTAGCAATCTTATTAAGCAATTGTTATAAAAATAAAAATCTTAGAATATTTCAAATCGAAATATTATATATATAAACTATACAAATACTACAAGATATCTATAAAAGTTACAACTTAATATCTAGCAAATATAACAACAATCTATTTTCAAAATATTACAAAAATTAGACAAAAAATCAATAGTTTTTTGTAAACAATAGAATAGTTTGTTTTGTAACAAAATTTAAAAACTAATTTTAATATATTTTATTACAATAGAATTGAGCATCTAAAGTGTAAAACGTATAACTCAAAAATCGAACATTAAGAACAAAAGCGCAAATTTAGCAAAACAAATAACAATTTTATCGATTTAAAAAAGAAATTAATTCGATACTAGAAATAAAAGTTATAAAATTAATTATTTCTAAAGAAGAAATTAGTTTTAGATTGTATCGAAAATAAATAATAGTTATATTATATTAAAAAGATATTTGCGTTTAAAATTGTCTTTGTTAGTCGATATAAAATTAAATTCGAAAAAACTAGCTTTATATTGCTAATAATATATAATATTTATTTATCTTTTTTCGAATTATATTAAACTTTTGTATACTTTAGTATTAATATAGTGTTTTATTATACTATTAGATATTATAAAGCGCAATAAGCTTTTTTGCAAACACAAAAAAATAGTTTTAAAAAAAAATACTAGCTTGCAACTCTCTTTAAAGTTAATATAATAGTTTTTTTTTATTATAAATTTTAAACTATTGTATACAACAAAAATTATAAAAAAGTATAATCTATATTAAAAATACAATTAATTTGTACAATAATAGCAAAGAGTTTTTTACTAATAGTAATTAAGCAAACAAATAAAAACAAATATTTGTTAAATATATTTTTTCGATTTTTAAACTCTTTGCGTGTCAAAGAATATTAAAATTAATATTTAATATTTAGTATAAAAGATTTTACAATTTTAAACAATTAAGATTTATTAAAATCTAAAATATTATCTTCTCTTAATAATCGAATTAAAATAAACAATTTACTCAATATTAATTTATAACAACGCAATAGTGTTTTAGATTATTTGCAATTTTATACAAATCTTTATATTAATTTTGCTTAACTTCTAGCGTTTACAAATTATAATAATCTCTTTTTATATTATTGTAACAATTTGCAATTTAATATTTTCTCAAATTCTACAAAACTTCGAATTCGAACAAATATTGATTTTAATATTAATTTTATATAAAATTAAGAGATTGTTAGTTGAAACAACTTGTATAGTAACAATATATACTTATTTACAATTGTATTAAATATTATTATTATTTAGACTATATTAAATATTAATTGCAATATTAATTTTGTTTACAATTGAAAAATTATAGAATATAATATTATAATATTGTACAATTATATTAATACTATTTCTAATTTTAATATTGCTTTAACTAAAATTGTAAAAGATATTGTTGCATAGTTACAAAATATAGATTTGATTTACAAATTTCAATACAAAAGTTTGTTAAAAAAGAATATTAATTCTATTTAAAAGTTTATAATATAGTAGAGTATTAATTTGCAACTATCGCAATACTACAAGTATTTTAATTGCAATACTTAGAGTTTAAAACTCTTAAATAAAAGAAAATTAAAATTAATTAAAATAGATTAGTATTACTTTGTTTTACAATTATACTAAACAAATATTAAAAGAGATTCTCTTAACTATAATCTTTGAATAACAATTTACTAAACAATAGCATTTAATATTAAACTTCGATATCTAAGATAGATTTGACAAAGATTGCTTATTCGATTTACTCTAATTATTTATTGCTATTTGTTAAAAATCAAAAATATCTTTATTATATATGTAAGATAGCAAGTAAAAACACTTATTAATAGAAGAAATTAGATAATTCGAAGACAATTAAGTTAATTCTTCGAGAATTGCTATATATATCAATATATATAGTTAACAAAATTGATAAATTTCTAGCAATAGATAAGTAGTCGATAGATAATAATCGATCAACACAAATGTATTGTTATTATTAAGATCGGAATAAACAAAGTCTTTAAACAAACATTAAAATATCGAAAGACGTTAATTAGACAAGCATTATATTTGACATTAATAGAAATAGATAGAACGTGCAAAATCAATATTATTGTTAAATTTGCTTCTAGATTAAATATATAGCAAAAACAAACGTTAAACAAATAACAAAGAGATTACAAACTTAATATAGTATATATATCTTTAGTATTTATTATAATTAACTTAACTATAATATAAATATGCGTAATTATATTACAATATTTAATTGAATATTGTTCAATTTATTTAAATCGAGACTTAAATTATAAGAATATAAATCTTAAGATATATACTAGTTAACTTTAATAATAGAAATAGATACTAATATTTGTTAATAGTTTACTTATTATATCTAAGTAATTAACTATTTATATTTCGAAAATTCTAAAGACTAAATATTTTTGTAGCATTTAAAAAGCTTTTAATATTTGTAATCTTTTTTTATTTTTCTAAGAATTGTAGATCTAATATTTGCGTATTTATTAAGTTTGTTTTTGATTTTATTATCTCGATTATTATTAGTTCTAGATTTCTAATATTTTTGCGCTTATATACCTTATTTGTTTAGCAATTGCAAAGCATGCTTTTATCTATATTAACTATTAAAATAAGTTAAACTTTATAATGTTAAACTTTAATTTTATCGATCTTAATATAATTTAGTCGATTAACTAGCACTTGCTTACAATCTATTGCTTTATAAAAAAAATATAGATTCTTATATAGATAAAGAAGTTCTTAAATTACTTAAAACTAAAGTGTCAACAAAAGAATTATTAGTGCAATAAAACTTATTTCTCTATAAATTGTCTCGATTTTGTGCAAAACAAGTTGATTTTTTAATATTGTCAAAATATATTTTAATAATACGTTTATTCTTTTGTATATTATATAAATCTTTGTAATAATTTGAAATACTTTAATAATAAATATTACGCTAATATTTTTAAAGTACTAAGTTAAGAAAATATTTTTTATCTTATTGTTTGCGACACTTTTGTATTTTTTGATTGCAAAAAGCTTCGACGTATTGTTAAATACTATAATAGCAAGTCTTATTTAATTTAGAAATATAAACTTGTAATAAAGAGTCTATAACTTAATAGACTCTTTGCGTTTTATTTTTTTTAAAACTTAATTTTAATAATTTTGTTGCAACAAATAAAAATCTTTTTTTACTTATTAATATATTGCGAGTAGAAAATGCGTTTGCTAGTATATAACGCTTTAGTAATTTGCGATATACAAAAAAGAGATTAGTTGTTTAAAAATTATTAAATCGAATATTCTTAATTTGAGTTTCTCTTTATTGTATATTAATATTGTCTATAATTGTTTTTTAATAGTTGTTGTACTATATTACAATATTAAGATTTAAATTTAATTAAAAGTCTTTTTATCTTAGTTGCAAGTTAATTTTTTCTTTGAAAAACTATTTTGCGTTAAATATATTAACAACTTATAGAATTAATATAAAAAAGCTAGTTTCTTATTTGCAATATATAATTATTAGATCTCTTTAATAGCAAACAACTTTTATTATTATAGAGCAAAATATCTTTTTCTTTATCTTTGTTAGTTAAAGATTATAGATAGCAAAATTTAGTAAAAATAAATCTTGTTTTAATCTTTTTAAAATAGAATTAATACAACAAATATATAATACAAAAAAAGAATATTGCAATAAACTCGAAACTAAAGATATATTATTTTGCAATTATAGATAGTTACAACTTGTATCTCTATAGCGCAATACAAGATTGTTAAAATCTAAATATCAAAAGTTATTATTTAGTTTTTTAGTAAAACTTATATTATTAAACTATCTTATTTAACAAAATTATAATATTATTTTAAACTTAAATTATCTCTTATATTGTCTATATATAAGCAAGCAACAAATTGTATTTACTTCGATAAAGAGAATTTATAATTTTATACAAAAAAATAATTATTTTTGCAAAAAACTCGCGATATACAAGAACACGCGTATAATATTTTAAGATCTACAAGAGAGATTTAAACAAATATATTAGATATTGTATTATATACTTTAAGATCTATTTCGAAAACTAACTTAATCGAAAAAATGTTTGTTAAATTATTAAAATATTAATATCGATAATACAAGTAAGAAAGTTGCGATCTTTTAATTAACAATAATATATATAGTATATATTACTTAATTTGTTTTGTTATTTTAAATTAAATATATGCAATCTAGATTCTTTTTTAAACTAAATTTTAATCTAGATACTAAACTAAAAATTAAAATTCTAGTTCTATAAGTCTTATATTTTTTCGAACATTTTAAATAATTAGTAATTTGATTTAATCTCGAACTTTGTTGTTAACAAATATTATCTTTTTGTTAAAAATAAGAAACAAATAATAGTTGCAATACTTACTAGTAATAAGTAACTTTTTTTTGCTTTTAAACAAACTTATAGTTGCTACAAGCTTATTATTAATATAATTAATGTCGATTATTTGTAATTTGAGAAATTAATCGAAAATTATAGATTTTTTGTAATATTTAATTCGATTGTTTGCATCTCTATTTGTCTCTTCTTTAGATAAATTCTTGTATTCGAAATAGATAGAAATACGAAGAATCTTGTTTAAATTAGCAGTTAATCTATAATAATTGTAATTAGACTTATATAATTTTAATTAATTAGATTATTATTAAGCATTTTATTAATTATATCTATTGTGTTAAGTTTGTTGTTTATATAGTTTAGTAAACTAGTCGATTTGCAAGCGTTATTATATATTTATATAATTAACTTGCTATATTAAGTAAATACAACGCGTGCGAATCTAGCAATAATTGAAACTAGATATTAACTTCTTTAAATAAAAAAATTGTGCAACAATATTAATATTTGTAACAATTATTAAGATATTGTTAAATTTACTTATAGAAGTTTTATATTTATAGAGATTATTTAGTTAAGTTTGATAAAAATGTTTCAACAAAATTTGATGCTTCTTACTAAACTTTATTTGAAAGAAATTAATTTTGTAATTTTTTTTAAAAAGTTTTCGAATTAAATTGCTCTATACTTCGATTAAGAAATAAAATAACAAAGAAGTACTTTTTGTCTAATAGACAATTATATATAGATAACTTTAAAATATCGAACAAAAACTAAAAAATAGTATCTAGAAATTAATATATTGTCTAATTTGTATATTTCAAACACGAGAAACAATTATATCGATAAATAGAGTATTTTTGCTATTGTAATTATTTTTGCTTCTCTTTAATTAAAATTTTGTTAAATTAACTTTTTTGTTATCTTAAAATATAAAAAGATTACAATAGAGAAGTTGCAAAATTTGCAACAATACTAAGCTAACAAAAATTGCTACAAACAAATAAATCTAAATATATATTAAAAGCTTTGTATTTTATATATAATATTAAATAGTATATTAAAAAAAGATTGCAAGATTTTAAAAAAATTGCAAAAACAACTTGTACAAAAAATAATATAACAATCGAATAAAAAAAAGCAACAATAGCACTAAAGCGACAATTGCTTATACTAAAATAAGTTGTTGCTATATTATATATAGCAAAGAGTTTATTGTTAATTCGAAAATCTAAATTGATAAATTTATTAGTTTTTTTGTTTTTATTGTTGCGCTTAAATTAATATATATTGTAGCAAGTGCTTTAGTTATAAGTCTTACTAAACTATAAATATAACGCAAATTTAATAGAGATATTCTAAGAGTGTCGACAAATATACTAAGATAAACTACTATATACAAAGAAATAGTATTAATTAAGAATAGATTTTCTATATAAATATTGATTTTCGACGCTATTAAAGCTAATAATTGTGTAGTATTAATTCGACTTATAAAAATGCAAGTTATATTTTTGCTTACTTAGATTCTACGTGCGTCTTCTTTTTACTTTTTGTTTGCTTAATTTTTTTTTTCTTAAATTTTTTAGCTATAGCAAATAACGTTTTTTGCAAAAGTATAAAACAATTTATATTAATTGATAACTTTTTAATTATTAACAATTTCGCAAATTGTTGCTAATAGTTGTATAATATTAATTCGACTTATAGAATTGCAAGTTGTATTTTTATTTGCTTAAATTCTACGTGCGTTTTTTTTTTATATTGTGTTTGCTTTATATTCTTTTCGAATCTTTTAACTATAGCAAACAATATTTTTGACAAAAATATAAAAAGATTTACGTTGTTTAATAATCTATTAATTTGCTATATATTTAACAATAATATATTGTTCGAAAATCTAGCTATCGTAATTACGCTTTTTTTATTAGAATATAAAAATAATAATATCTTTTTTGTTTGTTAAAAGTTCGACAACAATATATTGCTTAAAAGTTTAGCTATTATAATTACGTTTTCTATACTATTTAAAAATAGCAACAAATTAATAGTTTTTAATATTTAATAATCTATTGTTATTAATATAGAATCTAGAAAATTAAAACAAAACTCGAATAAATTAGAGTTGTTGTTAAACAAATTTTAATTTGCAATTAACAATAAATTTCTTTTTTTGTTTGTAGATTGTTCTTAGAATATTGTAGTTAATTAAAACTACTATATTGCTTCGAAGATATCAAATAAATTAAAATAATTATTTAATAATTTGTCGATTAATATAGTATTGTTAAGTATTTTGTTTGCGAATTTAATATTTTAATTTATTATTAAATATAAGTTTTAGTCTTGAATAAAATTACTAAAATCTTGTGTAAAATTTTGTTGCTAGATATTGTTATTTGTTTGTTTGTTTATATTATGTTTTAAATCTAAAATTGCAATTTTTACTTTTAAAATTAAGCTAGTATCAAAAAAAACACAAGATATAGTACAATAAATATAGTAATAAATTATATATTGTCTATTAACTAAGTAGCTATTATAGATCTACTAAATATAGAGAAATTTGCAAATCTTGTTTTAAAAAACTTTGTAAAGATATTTATATCTATAATAGAGATTAATATCAATCTTATTATCGACAATTAATAATTTCTTGTTATCGAGTTTTGTATCTTGTTTTGCTACAATTGTGCGTCGAAGCTATTATATTAATTGCTCTATTAACTTTTAATTAAAAATATATTTTGTAATAGATACTATAAAGTTTTGAAACAAGTTTTTAAGCTTTTTTTTAAATCTTAGTTGCAAGAATAAATTTAATATAAAATTTAAATCTAGCGCAAGCTATACAAAGCAATATTAAATAATAGAATTTAATTTCTTAATAATAGATTTGTTTTTGTTTAATTTTTTTCTAGATACAATATTTACTAGTTTTAAGAAATATTAATACGCAAATACTTAAAGCTGTTTGTAGCAATACTTAAAATAATTATTTATATATTTTTGCAAAAATTAATTAAAGAGAGTGTATATAATACTATATACAATATCTTTTAAATTTAATTTAAGAAGTCGCTTTATAGTATTAATACAAAATTTAAAATATTTAGTATTTTTACAAAAAATATGCAAAAATAATATTAGTTGCTGTTGCTTTAGAATATTAACTAAATTTTTTTTTGCACTAATAAATTAATAATTGCGTCAAAGATCGATTTGTTGTTTATACAAATACTAATAGTTTGTATATTCTTATTTAAATTGTTTAAAGCGCGTAGCTCTAGACACTTAACAATAATTTTGTTTATTAATTTTATAACAATAAGATTATTGCTAGTAATTTTCGATCAAACTTTGTAGATAAGATTTAGATAATTAACTAGTTTCTTAATAAATTAGTATAGTAATACAAATAACAAAAAGCAAACAAATCTTATAATATTTTAATAGAAGATAATATTGTATTGTATTTATATAGAACGCAAGTTAAAGTCTTGTAACTTCTAAAAATTAATTAAAGATCTCTCTAAGACTTTATATATTAAGAATATACTTAAAATTTTTAAATTTGTTTTTAATAAAATATATTTATTATTTTCTTTTTTAAAGTATATTTTTGTCTCTTTTATAAAATCGAATGTATCTAAAAATCTCTTTATTAAAAAAATTTGCTATATTAAAATATTTTTCGCGAAAACTTTCGCAAAACTTAATGTTAATATTTGTTGTAAATATTAAAAATATTCTAAATAATAGTAAGCTAAAACTATAGATTAATTATTTAAATACAAGTTTATCGTTTATTAGATATCTTTTTTAGCAAAAAATTTATAGATAATCTAAATATAATAGCAATTGTAAAAATAAACAAATAATTTAAATAACAATTGTAGTTTTGAAGATTTTTTGTCTATATTATAAAGTAACGTATTTTAAATAATATTCGAACAATAAATTGCAACTTCTAAATTCTTTCGAGATATTAATATTAAGATATAATTTTTTGCAACAAGATATCGATAACTCTTTATAACAAAAATTCTATATAATCTTTTTATATTCTTTAATTGTAGAAATTGCTTTTGTGTTGTTTAAGTTTAATTTGTTTGCAAAAAAAAAAATCGAATTCGAGTAATATCTCGAAATTAAATTTAATATATTTGCTAAAATTGATTGTACTTTGTTTCTATCTACAAAAAAAATAATTAATTAATATTTATTGTTAATAGAGAGATAATTCGAATAATATAATAAAAGTATTATATAATATAACAATACAAAATCGACGTTTTCGAACAATCAATTTTAGAATTTATTTTTTATTAAATAATAGAATATATACGCAAGAACAATAGCAAGTCAGTTTTATTTAAAGAGATTTAGAAACTAAAACTATTAATTTCGAAAACAAGAGCAAAGTTGTTTTCTAATTTAAGTTACTTTCTCTTTTTATTTATTTTAACTCTTTTGCTACTATTAAAGATTAAAAATAAATCAATTAATTTTTGATTTTTAAAGTAGAGATCGAATTAATTGTAATATATTTTAATTCTTAATATTTAATTTGTTTTTGCTATTGCAATTTAGATAATATTAACTCTTGTTTTTTCTTATTAGTTTTAAATATAAGAGTTGTTTTGTAATAATTTTGATTGCTTGTTCGACAAGCTATTAATTTTATTCGAGTTATAAATAATTTATATATATTAACTTTAATTTTCTTTGAATTAAAGATTGTCTTCAAGATTTCTATATTAGATAAAAAGATTAAAAGTAGTATTACTAAAGATTCTCTTAATATTGTTATTAACATTGTATTATTAGTATTAAGCTCTAAAAGATAACACAATTAACTTATTTAATATTGTAGTTGTTTTTGTTTGTAATAATCGCAATTAATAGTAGATATTCAACAAAATAGTCTATTATTTTAAATAAGTCTTGCGTTAATATTAAAAAATTTAATTAAAATATCTAGTACGTGCTCGCTCTAATTAACTTGTAATTATAATATAGATATTTTCTAATCTTTAGATTAAGTTATAATGTTGCAACTTTCTCGAATAGCAACAACAAAACAAAAGATATAATAATATTCAAATAAAGCGAGTAGATAGTATTAAATTTTTAAATATATAAAACGTAGTTATTTCTAGATAAGATAAAGTTATAGTTTATTTATAAAAAAATTGTAGATTTTTAGTTTAAAATACAATTAAGAGATTAATAGATAATATATTTTTTAAAACAAATATAAAAAACTTGTTTGTTTAATTTGTTTAAATTGTTGCAAATTACAAAGCAAAGATTATTAAGTTTTGCGCAATTATTAAGCAAACAAAAGTACTCGAATTATATATAATTAACTTTAAGACTTTCTAGATTTTAAATAAATAAACTTTTATTAAATTACAAAATATATTTAATTCGAAGATTATATTATATAGCAATAAAGCAATTCTTTTCTTGCAATAGTTTAGCGTAATATATTGATTTAAATATTTAAATAGATTTGCAAAATACTATTTTTCGAATAGTAAATCTAGACAATTTAGTAATATAGTTAGTAGTATAATTAATAATATAGTTAGAGACGCAAGTCTTGTCGATTTGAGTTTGTACTTAAGAAATATTAAAACTACAACTAATATTATTGCAATACAATCTTTTGTAATATGTTTTGTAAAATAGAAGTCTTTTATTAAACAAAAAGTACACAATATATTTGACAAATATTTAGATATTTTTACACTAAGTTTAGAAATAAATATATAGTAGTATTGCTAATATTAATATACATACTTATAAATTATAGCATTCTATTATATATACTATAGTGCGTAGAAATTTTTTTTGTTACAATTTATAGTAGCAAGTTAAGATCGATTTACAACAATCTTTTAGATTTTTTTTTTTTAAATATGTTTAGTCTAATATATAATTGTCTTTTCTCTTTAGTTGTTAAGAATCTTTACTTATTAAGTAGAGAATATATATATCTATATCTAAATTAGATAAAAGAGATATTTTATAAATATATCTTAATTATCTAGCTACAAAGCGATATTTACAAAGACAACAAAGTATTCGCATATTAATAATCTAGAAGTCTTTAATATTAGATAGTAATATATATATTTAATCGACAAATTATAGAGCAAATTTGTAGTTGTCTTTTATTCGAGAGCAAATTTGAGTTAATAATAGATTTGATCGAAGATTATAAAATCTAGTAAATATAATACGTAAAGTAAAGAGATTTGCTAAAGAAATTATAGAAAATTATTAGCAATATAGAAGTTATTTGTACTTTAACTTGCTTCTAAGAGTAGTTTTGTTTACTCTTTGTAACTATAAGAGTAGTTTTGTTTACTCTTTGTAACTATATTTTATTACTTTGTCTTATTAAACAACATTAGAGCAAATTCTATTTCTAGATAAAGAGAAAGTCTTAGATAAAGAGAAAATCTCAAATAAAAAGAAAGTTCTAGATAAAAAGAAAATGTTGTTGAAGTTTTCGATAGATATTGTTCTAAATATATCTTAGACGCAAAAAGATAGAAAAAAGAGCAATTATAATAAATATTGTTATATATCGAAGAAATTACGTAAGCAAAAACAACTTATGTAATCGAACATATAATATAGTATTAAATAATTAGTAATTAACAATATTAGTTGCGATACTACTTCTAGATATCTATTTTACAATTATATTTCTTTTGTTGTACAACTATTTAAATATTTAATGTTTGTGTATTCTTTCTTAATACAATTATTAGATAACTTATGCTTATTATTATATTGTGCAATTAATTACTTATTTAACTAATCGTTGTCTTAAGCTTCTTAATATGCTAATTATTTAATTCGATTTTGTTTGAAATTGATTTCGATTAATCTATAGACTTATTAATTTTGTTATCTTTTAATAACAAGAGCAATTTAATTGTTTCAAACTTTTGCGCGTTTAAAACAAGATTTTTAAATTTAACTTTAATAATTAATTGTATCTTATTAGTCAAAATATCTTTTTTTATATTTTTAAAAATCTATTGTTTTAAAGATATTTTTTTTAACAACGTTTGTTTCTTGTTTATATAGCAAGTTGTTATACAATTATTAATATACTTATAATTAAGTATATATTAATAGACTAATTTATTTAGCTACTTATTTGTATTGTTCTTAAAAAAGCTCTAGACAAATATAATTAATAGTTTTTTATACTTATTGTTTTGTATTTGTAGTTTTTAATAAACTATATTTATAAATATAGAAAATATTTTTGTATTTGCTCTTGTATATTTAGTGTTATTATAGTCGATTTAAATTGTTTTGTTTGTATATTGCACAAATATTTCAATATATTTATACTCTATTGTTTCTTTAAAGAGAATTTTGTACTTATTTTTTTTTGTTTATACAATAAATTGATATTTTTTTGCGTTATATTTGCGCTATTTGTAAATTTGTTAACTATTATTAATAAAAGTTTAGAAATTCGATAAATTTACGTCTTTAATATTGTTGTTTTTTAAAATCTTTTTTATATTTGTTTTTTTTAAGTTTTTAAAATCTATATTAATTAAATTACTTTTGTTAATATTTGTTTCTTTTTTGCTCTTTAAGACTTTGTTGCTTTTTAAATTTTTATTTTTAATATTTATTTCTTTCTTGTTTTTTAAATCTATTTATATTAGATTCTTGCTACTTTTGCTATCTCGATTAATATTTAAATTATTTTTGCTTAATAAATTTTTTTTTTTAATTTCTATTTGTTTGAAATAAGAAACTTTCTTTATTATTTAAATTCTAATTATTTGTTAAATTATTTCTAAGCGTTTCGAATTTCTTAGAATTAGTATTAATTATCTAAGTTATCTTGATTTTTTCAAAATTAGCAATAGTAGATAAATAATTGTGTTTCTAATCTATTTTCTAATTTTGCTAGATTTAGTTGCTAGAAATCTTATACTTTTTACAAAATTTTGTAGTTTTGATATTAATATTTTTAAATTGTTAAAGTAGCTTACTTTTTTTTGTTTTATTTGTCGACTTCTTGTATTAATATCGAAAATCGTGCGTTTGCTTATATATATTTAAGAAATATTTAAAAAATATATTTGTATCTATTTCTCTTTTATTTATTTTATTTCTCTTTTGTTAATTTAAATTCTATTTAGAAAGTATCTATTTAGAAATAATATTGCTAGAGTTGTATTATAATTTAACTATTATTGTTGTTAAAATTACTATATTTTAATAATTTTGCAATTTTTTATTATTTATAGTTTTTGTATTTTGTTGTAACAAATTAGCAATCTTAAAATTCTTATAAATATTATTTAATTTTGCTACAATTTTAGTGTTTTTATATTTAGTAGACGCTTTAATATACTTGCTATAGTATTTGTAATTTTTTTTACTTATAGTTGTTGTTGTTTGTTGAAATACACAAACGCGCAAAATATTTAAAATATAATTTTTTTATTTTTTATATTTAATAAAAAGTAGTGTTTTAGTATCTTTGCTTTTGTAACTTTTAAAATTTGTTCTATTTTATTATATTTTTAAGTTTCTTCGATCGCATTAATAAAAAATAATTCAAAAATAATATTTTTATTCTTCGATATTATATTTTTAATTTAATAAATTCTTCTTTTTAAAAAGATTGCAAGCAATTTAATTGTTTACAATAGTTATTTATTTGCAATCTTTTTATTTGTATTAAACGTATTGTTTGTAGAAATTGCAAGCAACTTAGTTACTTGTCTATTTGTTATATTTTTATTTAAAGTATCTTTGTTGTTTATAACTAGTTGCAAGTTTAAAAATACAATTTAATAGAAATTTAAGAGAGCGTTAACATTAATACTTATATATAAATATACAAATACTTACTTAAGATTTGAATTTTTGCTTAAAAAGCTATATAAAAGATAATCTCTTATAGTATTAAGAGAGATACAAAATCTTTTTTGTTTTATATATTAGAATTAACAACTAATCAAAATTGATTTAATTTCGATTTTGAAAATATTTAAATATTAATTTGATTGCAAAATATATCTATTAATTTCTTTATAAATAGATATATTTTTAACAATTGTTAAGTATTTCTACAATATAAGTTAATATTAATATTAAAATTTTTGATAAAAAAATTTATCTAGAAGATTAAAACAACAACTAAATTATTATTTTAAAAATATATTTTTAATTGTATTAATTTCGATAAAATTTTTTAGTTTTGTTTTGTTAAATTAGATTCTACAATAAAGATTCTTAAAAGCAATTAATATTTTGCTAACTTTATATACAAAATTAGCGCTTAAATTTATCGAAATATTTTTATCTATTAAGATTGTTGTTAATATTAATTTTTTTTTTAAAGAAGTCTATTTAATCTCTATTAAGTGTTATTTTTTTCTTGTATTAACATTAATTAAAGCTCTCAAATTAATTATTAATTAGACAAGTATTCTTATAGATTTATCTATTAATTTGTAACATTAATCTATAGATCTATCTCTTTCTTTAAATTGATTACATATTGTGTTGATACTAGAATTATATAGCTCAAATCAATTATTGTTGTTTAATTTGTTATCTAGTTCTATTTATTAAATAAAGCTAATAGTAGACTTAAATATATTTAAAGAATACAATTTAAAATTTAATACTTTATTTTATTGCTATCTTGTACTTTTTATAGCTTTAGTTATACTAATATAGTATTTTCGAAAATAGCAATATATATTTGAATCTAATCAAAGTTGCTAGCAATTTATAGTTAAACGCTATAATAAGTAAAAAAAATTATTAAATGCTAAAATATCTAAATAGAATAAATATAAAGATTGCTAGCAAAACTTCGCAACTAGCTATAATATTTAATATCAAACTAGTTAATACTAAAAAATTTGTTTTTTAATATTGCAAATAGCTAAGATTCTTTATTTGTATTTAATTTATTATTAGATAAAAGTTTGTTGTAGACAAACAATATAACGTATTCGATTTCTTAAATTCGCAAATTTTAGTATCAAAAGAAATATTTTTAAATATTGTCGAAAAAATGTTGTAGTTAATTTTCTATAAATAAAACTTGTATTGTGTATCGAAGAAAATCTTTGTTTAATTCGAACATTTAATAGAAGATTTAACTTTGAATCTTGTATTAATTGAAATCAAAATTATATATACAATATATAATAAAGTTTTGTTAAATAAGACAATAAAATATTGAAATTAAAGTTAAAGAAATTAATCGATAGCTTTATTAAATTTGATTAATTAAAATTGAAAACAACAAATATTGTAACTATTAAATTATATCGATTAACAAGAAATTTTGTCAACTTTTATCTTTTTTTTTGTTACTTTTGTAAGAGAGTCTAAAACAAGATTGTCTCTATATAAAAATAGCTTTTTCAATTTAAAAAAATTAATTGTAAGTTGTCTTAATAATGCTCTTTCAATTATTGTCTATAATTGCCAAAATTTTTGTTAATAATAGATATTTTATCTTTTAAATATTTTGAATTTTAAAACTCTTTTAAACGCAATATTTATCTTTAATTTATTAAGACATTCTATAAACTATATTATCAAAGATTGTTAAGATTAGCTAGCTAGCTAATCTATTACTTTAAACTATAGATTTCTTATTTTTTTATTTAAGTTTGCAAAAAGATTAAGCTATTGTAATTAATAGATACAATTTTTCTATCTTTTTTAAATCTTGCGTTAATAATAACTCTTTGTTATAGATACTTAAAGCAAAGCACGTTTATTGAAAAATATATCGATTAAATTTAGATAGCAACAAAATGTTAATAAAGCTAGCTTTAAATTAAAGTATTAATATAGCAGCAAATATTGCAACAGCTTTTGACTAGAATTATATTACTTAATTTAAGTATATATATATTTTTTATATTTTATTTGATTTTTTTTACAATATATTTAACATTAATAAAGAGATTTTATATTCTTTTGCAATTTACAATCTTGAACTCGACAAAACAACTAAAGATTACTAGCAAGTAGTTTGTTTTATTAACAACTCTATATATTTTGTAATTTATACAATCTCTAGCGATAATTATACAACGCACAAATATAAAAGTAACAATACGTTTATCTTAACTTTTTGCTTAAAAATTAATTGTATCAATATATACTTTAATTTATTTTAAGATAGATGTAACTCAAGACTAGCGTATACTACAAAATAACAATAATTTACTTTTTCGATAATATATAATAGATTGTATAGATAGTTAAAGACTTAAATATCGAAAATAGATTACAACTATTTCTTAAATAGGTAGTTCGAAATAAAAATTATATCGCAAACTTTCTCTTTATCTTATATATATTTTCTTTGTAATTCTCTTGTTCTTTTTAGACGTCTTATTTCTTGCTTTTGATTTTTTATTTAATTTTCTTATCTTCTTCTTTTCGCGCTTTAATATTGTTATCTTTGTTAAGTTAGCAAATTTACTTTGAGCAATCTAATTTTCTATATTTGATAGTTTGATTAATTATATTATTTTTTACAATTATTAAATCTTAATTTGCAAGAAACTATATAGAATATATTTAAACAATATATATATTATTATTTATATATGTTGCAAGAGCAATTAATAGAAATTATATAACAAAAGCAATAAACAATACTACAATAAAAGATACAAAGATATTTTAACAAAATATCTATATAATACAAGCGCATTGCAAAGAACAAAAGAAAATTTATTAAATTTAATTTTTAATAGAGTTTATTCTCTAAATATTAATTAGCAAATATTATAAAAAATATTAGAGAAGTACTCTATATTAATATATAAAAGCGTTGTTTCGTAATTTAGTATTCTATAAATTTTGATAAAATACAAAAATTGTCTAAAATCGAGCATAACTTTTATATCTATCTAATATTGCTTTTTGTTTGTTTAAATAAATAACTAAACTAGTAGCAAACAATAATATATCGATATCTAATATTGTTATAATATACTTTAAGTTGTATCGATATTAAACAACTTTTTGTTTATTTTTATTTTAATTTAGTACAAAATCTAAATTTGTAAATAGCAAATTAACAAATAAATTGTTTCGATAGATCTTAAATTATAGAAAATACTTTTAAGACTTAAAAAATATATTTAATTCTAGACTTTTTAAAATTAGAAATTTATTTTAACAATAAATATATAAATTTTTTTATTGTATTATTTAGCGTATTTGCTTTAGATTAATATTAAATTACTTTAATATAACAACTATATTATTTATATTAATTGTACAATTGTATTTGTTAATTTTGTATAAATTAACGTTAATTATCTTTTATAGAGTAGCAATTGTTGCACAACTCTTTATTATAGTTTTGTCTAACTCTATTACTATTATAATCTTAACTAGCTCTACTATTGTTACAATTTTAATTAATTCTATTATTGTTATAATCTTAACTAGTTTTACTACTATTACAATCTCTACTAGCTCTACTACAACAATTAAGAGTGCAAAATAGCTATAACTTTTCTATTGTAATTCTAAAAACTATAGTTAACTATTAAGTTTATTAATAGTCTAGATATTAATTAAGACTAAATTATCTTTGTATTATTAAACAATATTAGACTTTTAATCTAATTTTTTTGCTAAACTTCTTAATTAATACTTTAAATATTATAAGATTTTTTAAACTTCTATAACGTTAAGTTGTTTAAGTAATATAGATTTGTTTAGAATAGATAGCTTAATATTGTCTTTTATTATATTTTGTAAAGTTAATATATTTTAAGATTTAATTTTAAATAAATATGTTTTAAATATATCAATTAATAAAACTTTTTCTTTCGATAATTGTTTATAGAGTTGTGCTCAATATAATATATATTACGCTTAATCGAATTTTAGTTTTAAAAAACTATATAGCAAAGTTATTTAAAATAAGCAAGAAATATATTAATTAAAAATAGATATTGACGCAATACTTAACTCGATACAAGAATTTAATAATATAATATTTGCAATTTTGCAATAGCTATTTAAGAGAGTCGATAATTTAACGCACAACACAAATATTAATAGCTTTTCAATACTAGTTAATCTAATAATAATGTTTAAAAATAGATAGTATAATGTTAGTTACAAATATTCTTTATATTTGATTAGTTTTTGCTAGAACAAAAGATATTAAACAATAGAGTTTATATTTATTGTTAAATCTATTATCTTTATACAAGCTAGTATTAAAAGATAAATATATTTTATCTTAAATCAATTATTTTCTCGAATTAACTATATTTTTTAATATTAATATAAGATTCTCTTAAAACTATATCTTCTACTAATTATATTTAATTAAAATTTAAATAAGCAATTAATAGATACAATACTTTAATAATTTAATAATACAAATATCTTGTAATTTAAAGTTATAATTTTTAAACTATAAATATAATTAATATATTTTAACACTAATTATTCTATTTTGGTATTCGAGATTTATAGATTTACTATCTTTTTTTTTATAGATTATATATATATACTATAGTATTAATATTAACTTTAATTCGAAAAGTTATTATATTATTTTTTTATATTTTGTACAATCAATAAGAAGCGATAGATTGCAAATAAATTTATAAAATTAAATTTTAATATTAATACAATAGTTACAAAGTAGTCTAATAAGATTTAAAGATTCTTTTTAAACAATATATTGTAAAATATTTTATGCAATATTTAGAAAATCTTGTCGAATAATTGTCGAAAACATATATTGCAATTTGATTATCTAAAATATTAATATTTCTATAGCTAGAGTAAATCGAACAACTAATATATATTTATATTTGACAATTGTTACAAATTTAATTAAATATTTCGATTTATTCTATATTTTTATAATAGCAATTATTTGATAGTTAATAACAACTTTCTATTAGTTTAAAATATATAAATAGATATAAAAATATTTAAATTTTAATTTTAAATTTAAATTTATAATAAATACTTCGATAGCTACGCAATTTATAATAGATTATTGTATTGCAATTATTACAATTTCTCTATTATAATAGTATATCGACAAATACTTTTGTTAAGAATTTAGTAGATAGTTTAGTTATATATTTTGTTATTATTAGTTTTTGTAGCAAACTTTGCTTGTCTTGTTATAAAAATATAAGATTTTTATAAATTAAACAACAAATAGAATAGTTGTAGTTAGTTGTTGTTCTTTGTAGTAAAACTAGTCAATATTGATACTTAATATATTATAGACTAGCTATATAATAATTTAATCAAAAATCTATATATTTTGCTTTTTAATTAATACTTTTATAGATAGCGCTCTTCTCTTATAGCTATTTGAATTGTTTACTAAAGTCTAATAAAAATATTTAAAATTAAAGCTTATTATATTGTTATATATATTGCGTTTATTTATTTGTTAATAAATGCAATTATATTATCGAGATATTAAAGAGTATACAAATTAAATTTGCTTTGTTTTGTAACTTTCTCTACTATATTGTTAATATATATTTTATATTTTATTTTAGCTTGAAGACAACGTCTTCTTGCAAGATTTGTATTAATATTTAAAATATTGTTTTTTAATTAAAATCTACAAGACTTAAAGACAAAAAAAACTAGTATAAAGAATAGATTAAAAATTAAAATTAATTAAAAAAAAACAATTAATAGAATTGTTTATAGCAATTTAATATTTGATATATTTTGTAATAAAATTAGTGTTTTTAGTTTGCAAAAACAATATACAAATTATAATTTTTAGTTAATATTAAAGATTGTATTTAAGATATAATTTATTATTTCGATTTGTAAAAAAGATTTAAGATTAATAATTTTTAGTTAATTCGAAAGCTATAATTTAAACAACACAAAAATAATAGATTTTAATTAATAGCTAAGACTATATAAAATTGCGTTGTTTTTAACAATCTATTGTTATAATATAATAAATAATATTGACTTTTTTAATTGCAAACTTTTGTATTAATATATAATAATATAGAGTTTTAATTATTATTTTAGTTATTTGTTGCTTAAATATTTTAAAAGTCTTGCTTTACTTCTATTAAGTTATATTATATATTTTAAAATTACTCGCTCTTTGCTTGCTTCGATTTGTACAATATATATATATTTATTTGCTTTAACACATTTTAAGAGAAGTGCTAAATAATTAATTTTAGATTGTTAGAAATTATATTGTTTTTGTGTACTATATAAAAAGACTTAGATGCGCAAAGAAAATTTAGAAAATTACAATTCTAGTAGTTGCAATAGTAGTATAAATATCTTTTTAAAATTGTTTTTAGCAACAAGTAATAAAAATACAACAAAAATTGTACTAAAACTTAATATAGTATCTTGACTAGCTTGTACTTTTCAATTGCTATATTAATAGTATATTGCAATATGTTAGTCGAGAAAATACAATATATTGTATTTTAATTTAGAAAACAAAGAAGATAAAAAAAAACTAGTTAACAATATTCGCAAATTATTAGAAAGCTTCAATTATAATATATTTTTTAGAATTATAATTTATTAAATAGTTAGAAACTATATATAATCTATATTAATATATAATTATTAGTACTACTTTTTTTGTAATTACACTAATATATTTAGCAACTTTGCAAAAAATAGTTTGTTAATATATACAATTTTTGTCTTCAAATCTAGAGAGACGTTCTTATTATTAATAGAAATTAATATATTAATTTAATATATTTTATCCATTTTATATGCGCTAATATCTAGATTGTTTTTAGAAAATTATATAGTTAATACAAGAATCTATATAGTTGTTAATAGAAACTTAAACAAATTATTTAATTAAAACTTAGTTTCTAATTTCGCAATAATTTTTATCTTATTTCTAGATTTAACTATTTTAAGATTTTAATCTATATTAAAAAAATTAAGAAGTACTACTTTGTAGCAAGTATTAATTATATTAAACAATTATTTTTGCAATTTAAGAGCTTTAATAGTATTTTTATTATTTACTTTTTTTTTGTTGTATACAAATAAATATTCGAAATATAATTAATAACTTTAATTAACAATTCTTTAATATAATAAAATAAAGATTGTTATAAAAGTTATAATTACAATTTGTTTAAAATAAACAAATTAATTGTAATTGTTTCTAACAAGATAAAATAATTTTATAAAATAGATTTCTATAATATATAGTTCTAGAAATAGCTAATTAAGAGTTTTCAAATAAATTAGATTTTTTGTATTAAGATTGCTTTTTAAAATATAAAGAATATTATATTGTTGCACAACGTAAAATAAAACAAATATAAAAATATCAAATACTAGTATTAAAAACAAAATTACGAAATAAATAATATCTAAAAAAATATTAAAAAAAATATTAAATTTTTTGTATTTTACAAATCAATAATTGCAAAATTTGTATATACAAAAAAGAAAAACTTTTAGCTAAATTTTGTCTCTAAATTTTTTATCTATTTTTGTCTTGTTATATTATTATATAAATTAATTATAAATTGCATTAAAATACAATTTAATTGTAGAAATATAATAGTATTAACAAAAAGTTTTTAAAGAAATATATAGAAAAAAAAGTAATTGCTAGCTTTAAATAGATTGCTTGCAATTAAAGTAGCAATCGATTTAATATTTTGTATAAATTTGTTTAAAAAAATTGTTGTATTTAAGAAAATCGATACAATTATAAATAGTTAAACAAACAAAAATATAAAGTAGTAATATTGTATAGATAGTTTCTCGATTATTTTTGTAAATTTGTTTTGCTTTTTAACTAAATATTAAAAAATTAAAAAAGCTAGAATTATTATAACAATTAGAAGCGAAGAAGAAAGCACGTCTTGTACTAGAGTTATTAATTAATATAACAAATATATTATTTAATACAATTAGAAAGAGAATAAGAAAAAATATATAAGTTGAAACAAGAGTTTTATAAAAACAATAGAAAATATATAGTCTACAATAAATAAAAAAATAAGAGACTTAATAACAAAAGATTGTATATAATGTTTTTATTAATTTAGAGCAATATATTTTTATACAATTTGATTAATTATATTCTAAACAAAATATACAATTATAGTACGCAATTGTAAATATATAATATACTAAAAAACTATATAAGCGCTATAAGATTTATTAAATTGTATAAAAGCAAACTCGATAATATTAAATATCTTTAATTGTTTTTAAACTTTAACAATACAAAAATTAAAAATATATAACTTTTTGTAACAATACTCGATTAAGTTTTCAAATTTAATAAATAATAATACAAAAGATATTTATAAAAAATCGAAAACGCAAAATTTTTTATAATTCGATAGTATTAAATATAGTATTTTTGTAGACTTTTTAGAAAACTCTAAACTTTTTTTCGATTTTGTATTAATTAAAGTTTTTTTGAAAACTATTTTTTTTTGTAAATTAACAAAAGAGCTTAATATTTTGCTCTAATTATTGTCTTTTAGTTTGTTTTTTTTCTATCGAAAATTAGCTTTGCAAATAAATATAATTTTAATATTTTTTAATTTGTTGCTTAAACAATTGCGTTTGTTAATATTATTAAGCAAAAAATTGTAATTTCGATTAATAGTAACACTACTAATATTGTCGAAATAAATATTATATAAAACTTTTAATTTTGCTATATTGCAAAAATACAATAGTATATTAGTAATTAATATAGTGCTTCTAAGAGTTTTTGATTAATAAAAGATCTTTAAATTGTACTATTGTAGTTTGAAATAGAATTTTATTTTTTTAACAAATATATAGCTTATTTATAAAACAATAAGCAAAACTATTAATATATAAATCTAGTATCTTGTTGTATAATTAGAAATTATATTAATTTAAGAAAATTAATTAAGATCTATAATCTTGTTACAATTGTTTTTGCTAATAAGATTGACAAAAATTAGAATAAAAAGAATTACAAATATTAAAAATATAAAAAGAATTAACAATAGACAAAGATAGCACAAAAACAAATAAGTATTTAATTTGCATTTTATAATAATTTTAGTATTGCTAGATTTAAAATATATAATCTTATTGCAAGTTGCATGTTAATAGAATTAATATTAACTGACAAGATTGTTTTTTTAGCTTTTAACATTTTAATATAGAAAAATTAATACAAACTTATTAGATTTCTAAGAATTAAACTTTTAAAATAAGAAAAATCGAAGTTTTAACAAGAAAAATAGCAATAGCAATCGATAATAAAGCTAAAAGTAATTAAAGTAAATGTTCTTAAATAATAAAAAACTTTATTTAAAAGATAACAACAATAAATTGTTAATTTCTAGAATCTATTTAATGCAATTTTTTACGCAATTAGTTTAAATAATCTTTTATATAGTAGATAAAGTAGAGAAGACTTTGTTAGTTAAGTTAGAAATAAAATAATATTAAAAAAAATTTATAGAAACTAAAGATTTGACATTCTAAGTCTAGAAACACAAAATCTAACAACTAGTATTAATTCTTGCAAAGTCGAATTAATTGTTCCATTATTTAGATAAAAATACAACGCATTGTAGTAATCTTGTATATATAATATATAAATAGACGTAACGTTGTTGTAGCTTTTTTTTTGCAAATATCTAGTATATTTTCGAAATAATAAATTATCTATAATTAGTACAAACATACTTCAATTTATAAATAACTTAAAGCAATATTAAAATCGATATATAAACAAACAATAGTACAAGAACAAAGTTAAAAATACAAAGAATTGTAAAAATTTAAATAGAAACAACTTAAAGATTAAGATTAATTTCGACAATAATATTTGTAATTAAATTAGAATTTGTTTAAATAAATATTTAGATAGTGTTTAGATAAGTACTATCTCAAATATAGTATAAAACTTAATTACTATTGTATTAACTTGCATATTATATTGTTTAATTAAAAAAGTAATTATTTAAAATAGATAGCGTATTAATACGCAAGCTAAAGAAAGCTTTATATTGTAATTTAAAAGAAAATATTTCAATTCTTCGATTTAAATTATTTAGAAGATAGCTACAATTATTTGCTACTATACTAGAGATTATAGATTAGTATTTAATTTGCACGTATAGTTAATATCGATTATTAAACAAAATAGATTTTCTATTTAATTTTAGCTATTATTTGTTGCTATTATATAATTAGCTATAGATAAAGTATATTTTTGAAATTAACTACACTAACTTAGCGTAGAATCTTATTAAAATATTTGATTTTATTATTAATTATATATATTTTCTATTATAGTATTGAGTTAGAACTTATTTTTCAAAAAGCTCTATTTAGTTATATAGCTATATTTCGAAAATTAAATTTATATGTTTTGTCTAGTATTAAGTAAATTAGTTTAACAATATACAAGCACAAGTATTTTAGACTATCGATTAATATTTTTGAAAATAATAGATTTTAAAGATTCTCTTTTAACAAAATATTAATAATTTTAGTATTGTTGCTATTCTTAACAAAGTTTTCGAAAATTATAGAATTATTAATATTAATCTCTTTTAAACGTTTTTGAATTTTCTTAACAATAATAACGCACAATATTTTGTTACAAACAATAAGATTCTTTATAAAATACAATTAAATATAGTCGATAAAAATTCTTTTTTGTTGAAAATTATTATATATTATTACTTTTATATTAATTAAGAGACAAATTTTTTTTAGAGCTTGCGCTAAGATTTTAGATATATCGATTATATTATTAGTTAAAATTAAGAATATAAATTATATTGCAATATTAATATTTGCAATTGTAGTATTTATCTTTAAGATACTTTGTTCTATAATATTAAACTTTGACAACTATTAATACTCTTTTTTTCGATTTGTTTTGCTTAAGTATTTTTAGAATATTTGTAATTAAATAAAAGTCTATTGTTGTTGTTTGTTATATCGCAATTAAGCAAAAGATAATATTATAATTAACAAACTTAATATTGCGAAAGAGAATAGCAAGTCTATACTTATTTAGTTAAGCGTTAAGTCAAAAATAAAAAAGCATTAATTTTAATAAAGTTTTATTTTTATTCTTAATTTAAGATTACAAATTTAAGTAGTCTTTATTCTTCTATTTCTCTATTTTTTATTAGAGAATTTTTTATACTACAATACAAGATTTGAGTTCGACTTTAATAATACAATTGTTGTTGAAATTTGTATTAACAAATTTAATATTGCAAAAAGTAGCAAGTTTATCTTGATTAATAAATCTAGTATTGCAAAAGAGAACAACAAGTTTATCTCAATTAACAAGCTTAATATTGCAAAAAAAAGTAGCAAGTTTATTTCGATTAACAAGTTTGATGTTGCAAAAGAAAATAGCAAATTTACTTCAATTAACAAGTTTAATATTGCGAAAGAGAATAGCAAGTTTATCTCGATTAACAAGTCTAATATTGCGAAAAACAACAAATTTATCTTGATTAACAAATTTAATATTGCAAAAAAGAGTAGCAAGTTTATCTCGATTAATAAATCTAATATTGCGAAAGAGAGCAACAAATTTATCTTAATTAACAAATCTAATATTGCGAAAGAGAGTAGCAAATTTATTTCGATCAACAAGTTTAATATTGCGAAAAAGAATAGCAAGTTTATCTTAATTAACAAACTTAATATTGCGAAAAAAAAATAGCAAGTTTATCTTAATTAACAAGTTTAATATTGCAAAAGAGAACAACAAGTTTATCTCGATTAACAAGTTTAATGTTGCGAAAGAGAGTAGCAAGTTTATCTCGATTAACAAATTTAATATTGCGAAAAAGAGCAACAATGCTATCGAGTTTAATAATAATAAACGACAAAAACTTATTACAATTTATAATAGATTACGTTTACTAACTAGATTAAAACAGCTTTTTATTCTAGATAGATTGTTGAGTTTGTTATTAATTTTGAAGATTTAATATAATAGCTTATTTAATAAAGAATTTTTTTGTTTGAATAGTTTTTTGGAAGAAGTAGAGAAATACGTACAAGATAGAAGATAAATAGATTGTAATTGTAGTCTAAAGATGTTAGATAGTAAGACTAGATAAAAGATAAAAGAATAGAAGAATAAGAGTAAGTAAGAAAATAATAGAATAATAGATAGAATAAATAAAATAATAAAATAATAGATAATAGAATAACAAGAAGATAATAGAATAAGATAGAATAATAAATAATAAAATAATAGAGTAACAAGATAAAATAATAGAATAATAAAATAATAAAATAATAATAGTATTTCTATCTATCTTTATTTTGTTATTAATAGTCTCTCTAGCTTCTTGTTGTTGTCGCTATAAGCAAGTTTGTCAAAATAAAGAAACTTTTTAAGAAAATTGTTGTTGTTGTCTTTAATAAATCTTGTACAAAAGACGTTTTTAAACAAGAAAGATCGAGTTAAGCTAGTTAAAATATAATATCGAATTTTATGTCTTTGTTATCGCAAGACTTATAATTAGTTAAATTATACAAAATACAAACGTATCTTTATAACTTCTAAACGTTTATTTATTTTTTAGAAATTTTAAAATATAACAATTTATTGCAAGAAATAATAATAATACTTGCTAGTCTTATCTATATATTTTGTATAATAGATATTGACTTTTTATATTTATAAACAATATAGCGCGTATTTGTCTCTATTAAACAACTAGTCTCTATCTAACAAAGATAGCACACAAGTATAAAAATAACTAATAGTAAAGATTTGTAGATTTAATAATTGACAAATTGTTTTAAAATATTGTAAATTTAATTAAAATTTGTATTTTAAAATTCGAGTAAATATTTTATACAACAATCGAATATAAATATCGCAAAAATCTTAATAAACTAGTAGAAATTGTAGCAATATTGCGTTACTTTTGTTATATATATTAATAGTAATATTTTGCAAATATAGTTGTTTGTTAAATTCAAACTTCTTTAGAAAGAAATTTATAATTATTGTAATATCAAATTTCTATTTATTAAGAGCAAACAATATATTGTTTTACAATTAACAAATAGTAGAATATATAATAGTTAATATTGTCAATTATTTGTAGCTTAATAGTTTAACATTATTGAAACAATTCTATAAAAAGTTATTAAGTATAGTGCGTATTTTTAAATTTAAAAATATATTTGCTTCTTTAGTCTTCGAGATCTCTAATTATATAGCTATATTTTTAGAATATATTTTACAATAGTACTTATTTCTTGTAAATTGTTTTTGATCTTTTATTTAAGTAATTAAATTGCTTATACATATTGCTTCTTTATTTTTTGTATAGATTATTTCGAATATTGTGTTTAAGAGTTTGTTTAGCAAACTAAGTAAGATATTGAGCATACTTTAAGTAGTAGATCGAATTTAATAACATTAAGCTATATAGTTTTTTGCGCAAATTATTAATATTATTATATTGTTAACATTAATTGTAAAATTCGAAAATAGAACTAGTATATTAGATATTCTTTAAATCTTAATTACTAAACAACTAGATTAAAAATTAATAAAAATATAAATTTTATAAATACTTATAAAGTTACTAATTTTAAATAAAATAAACAAAATATTAGAAAAATAGATTAAGATAAAAATAATTGTATTAATTGTTTCTTAAAGTATAGTTTAAAACTTATTGTTAACTACTTAAGTTTTACTTAAGCTTTAGCTATCTTAATTATATAACTTACTTATATTATAGATTTTAAAAAATACGTTTTGTAAATATTAATATTATTGTAAGTTTACGCAATATAAGATCGAATTGTTAGATTTCGACATAAACTATTTTTTTAAATATTGAATTTTAGCTTTTAACTAATATAAAAATAGATTAATATATTTTAATTTCTAAATATTTGTCTTATTTTTAATACTATACTAAGCAAATCAATATACTAATTAACAACAACTTAATAACTTAGATAGTTAACTTTAAGTAATAGATTCAAAATCGAATAATTTGCTATATTTGTTTAAATTCTTTTTTGTTAATTACAAATTAAATTTATTTAAACGTTTTTAAAAATTAACGCAATACTAATATAAGAATCGCAATATCTTGCACAATTTAAAATTAAGAAAATTTACACTTAATATCTAACGTACAATAGATTTTTTTGTTTTATCTTTGCAATTGTATTGAGAAATTTTATTACAAATTTTTTTGTAAAGTTATCTATATTCTTTTTATTATTTATTTTATTTCTATACTATTTTGCAATACTTCTTTATCTTCTAGTTAACAATTATTTTGTTATTTCGATTTTCTTAGCTATAATTTGAATCAAAATTGTATCTCTCGAATTTTTTATTTAAATTTCAAATAGAGCAAAATCTTTTATTGAAAGAATTGTGCTATTTATAAATTTAAACGTATCTTAGTTAAACACGACAATTTCGATATTTTTGATCGCAAATATAGAGCTTAATTTTTGCGTCAAACAAGTAATCGCAATATTAATAATAAAAATTATTAAAAAATATATATATATTTTCAATTAATAGAAGTTGACACAACAAGTAAGATTTAAAGATTTTATCAAATATTTTGTCAAAAGTTGAAAATATTAATTAGAGAAATCGAAGCAAGCATTATAAGAAATTAAGAGATAAGAGATTTATTTAAGAAGATAATAATGTTAATATATAAAAGTTGAAAGTACAATAAAATTAGATTTGTATAAAGAAATAAAGATATAATAAGAAACTATATAAACTTTGACAAAAAGAACATTAAATCAATAGATAAAAAGATAGAACTTCGAGAGATAAAATGCTTGCTTAAAATAGAAATACGTATTGTAATTTTAAAAATTTTTAAAAAAAGAAATAAGAAAAAAAAATAAAACAAGTTTCTAGAAAAGAATCTTATAGATAATAAAGATTATTTTGTTATATAACAAATAAATTAAATATTGAATGTCGACGTTCTATTTTAGACAAATAGTTGTTCTTATTATAAAAAGATAACTAGTTTGCTAAAAAGAAACTTAAAATTTATAGATATTCTTGCTTAATATATTGATTAATATTGTTTCGAATTTGTTGTTCTATAGAATACTTTAAGTTATTGTAACTTTGTAGAAAAAAAATGCAATTGCTTTTGTAAACAATTTGCATAAACACTATATATACTTGTTTGTTGTTTGTCTTAAATTATATTTTATTAGTAACAAAACTCTAGAAATTGTTTAAAAATTAATTTGTACAATAGAAGTTTATTTGTAAAAACTTAAATTAAATATATTATAATAATAGTAGTTTTGCAAATTATATTTACGCTTCTTTTCAATTTTATAATTTAATAAATATAAAACAATCTTTTCAATTAAAGAGACAATTATTTATATTAGTACAAAGATAAGTTAAATATATTTACTAAATTAATATTTTTTGCTAATCTATATATTAAGTTGTCAAACATTTGTATTAACAAATTAGTTATTTAAAAATCTTATTATTAATATAATTATTAGTTCGAAAGATAGTAACTTTTGTACAAACTTTAATTGTTAACATTTTAACAACAAACACAAATATCGAAAGTATAAAATATTAGATTGTAGAAAAATATAGAAATACTATTAAGTTGCTAGCAAATATAATAGATAGTATTATAGAATTTGCACAAATTGCTTACAATATCTAAATAAATAATCAAATTAATAAATATATAATACAAGAATTAATTAAGAAATTTCGAGATAAACACGCAATTATAGATATAATATATAAATTTAGCACAAAATCTAAGTAGAAATATTATTAAAATATTGTTAAGATATAGACTCTATACAAAAGTTGTAACAATTTTTGCTTAATTAATTCGAAAAAACTTAATCAAAAATATTTATATTATCTATTTTACTTTAAGATATTTCAATATATTATACTACAAAATTATAGAAATTCGAAGACTAGTTTGATTACTTGTCTTGCTACTCTATATTAAATAATTAAAAATATTATAAAAAGAATATCTAAAACTATTGTTACAACAATTTTTTTTTAGTAATTTAAAATTGATATTAATCTTTTTGTATATAGAAATAGTTAATAGAATTAAAAAATCTCGACAATTAATATAGCAAAATCAATTTCTTTTTTACGCAAATATTGTTATTAATATTATCTCTAGTCTCAATTACAATATAGATATAACTTCTTATATAAATAGCGATTGTTGTAAGAAATATCTTCTAATATAACAATATAATTTTTTTTGATTTTTCGTAATTAATTATTTTCTTTACTTTTACTTTGTTTAATAGCAATTAAAAATATTGTATTAATAGATAAGAGAATCTTGAAATAAAAATACGTTTCTCTAAATCTTAAGTATTTCTCTTTTAAATATACGTAATTATTTTTGTTGTAGTTTTACAAATTAGATTAGTAACGCTTTTAACTCTTTATTCAATATTTAATATCTAAATTTGTTACTATATTAAATAATTTTTAGATACTACAAACACTTATTGTTATTTGAATAAATATTGAAATATTACAAAGAAATTGATACTATATTATAATAATGCTTTTGTAGAGAATAAAAGATTTATAATAGAATAATTAGATATACTTATTCTAGTTAATGCAATATATATTATTAATTATAAACTAATAGATAATCTAAAGTACTAAATATCTATATATAGCAACACTTTAATACAATTAATTATTTTAATAAATAAAGATTTGTCTATTTTACTTGTAGCTTTTTTTGTAGAATTAGTTTAAAAACAATTTGTTTTATATATTTGTAAAATTTTTAAATCGAAAAATTAATAAATCGAAAAAATTAATAAATTTAAAACTAGAAACGTCGATAAGCTTTCTTATTTATAATTAATTACCAATTTTTGATTCTTAAATAAAGAAAATATATTATTTGCTATATTGCAAATATGCATATTCTTTAGTAGATATCAACTATATAATATTCGCAAATAATTTTAATAAATTAAATTAAAAATTAAATCTTTAGTTTCGATTAATAAAAAGTTCGAGTTCTTTTACTTTTGCTATAAATTTAATATTTAGCAACAATATTGTTTTTGAAAAATATAAATATATACTTTAAAGATAGTTGTTGCAATTGTATATATTAATATTGCAATATAATCTATATTTTTAATTATAATTAATAGTATAATCGATATATTTGAAGTTTTTGCGTAAGCTTTAAAAATATTGCGTTTCTTAATTAAAATAATAGTAATAAAATATTATAATTTTTAATAAAATAGAATCTTCTTTAATAGTGTTTAGTTGTACTATTTTGTTTTTATTTAATAGTTAAATCTTATAATTGCAATATTTAATTAAGTACTATATATATCAAAAATAATAGACTATTTTAGATAGAATAATATTGTTTATATCTTTTTTAAAATTGTAAAAGTTGTATTACTCTATATTGTAGCAAAATATAAATTTAGTTTTAAATCTCGAAATAATTGTTTCAATATTAAAGAGTAATTTTAAAATTTAAGTCTAAATATAACGCAAACAATATATAAAAAACAAAAAACTTAATTTAAGATTATAAATTGAATCGATTGCAAATAGTTTAAATTCGAATAATTAAAATATAGAATTGTCGACAATTTATATAAAGATAGATTGTTATTTACAACAAAAAACTATTAAGTATTTTTATCTTTTTTAAAGTCTTAATAACTATATTGTATAAAACTATTAATCGATATTTTTCGAAAATCTTAAGTTCAATAGTTGCAAAAAAAATTGTCGAGAGAATAGTTAAAAAAATAATTGTTAAAAAAATAGTTAAAAAGAAAATTGTCGAAAAAATAGTTAAAAAAATAATTGTTAAAAAGATTAAGAGAATTGTAGTTGAAAAGAGATTTGTTGTATTGCTAAAATCGATAAATTGCAAAAATAAATAGAGCAATAAAATAGAACGTCTTCTTGAGCTTAATTTAATTTTTTGATTAAAAAAATTAATATTATTATTGCAATCTTAATACAAATTTGTATTTATAATAATTTAATTGTTTTTATAACAATTTCGATTTAAATAGTATTTTTAATTTTGTAGCAATAGAAAAATCGAGAAGATATATTGTTAATTTTGTATAATTTGCAAGAAATTGCGCAAGATTTTAGAGAGTTTTAACTGATTTTGTTTATAAATAATCTTAAAGATATTAAATCAAAAAAAATTGCACTTATTTTCTAAGAAGCGAAAATTTGATAGAATATTTGTTTTGTATATAATATAATTTCTAAAAAACGTTCTAAGAATTAATCGATAGTATCGACAAAAGATTAAAAGAGAATTGTACAAAAACAAACTCAAACTATATACAATCTAGTAATATAGTTTTTGATTAATTTTATTAAGAAAGAGAAGAAGACTAAACAATTACAAAGTACAAAAAAATTGTAAATCTTTTCTTTTTTTTGCTTTTATTTTATATTGTTACTATATAGTATAACAAAGTTGTTAATTTTTATTATTGTTTTTTTTGTCTTCTTGTGCAAGCTTAATTGATCGAATTATGTTTTGTATTTCTCTATTGTATTGTTTGACTTAAAAAACTTCTTTAACTAATATTTATTTAAGATTAAAATAGTAAACTTAAAAAATAGCAACGCAATTAATATATAGAACAAATAAAACAAAGTAGTTAATAAATAATTTTTAAAATACAAACTAAACAATTTTTATCGCATTTATTCAAAAATAACAATTGAAAATATTACACTACTTTCTAGTAATAATAATTAACGCGTTAAGATTCTAGATTTAACAAAGTTTTTTTTTTCTTTAAGAATAACACAAACGCAATTAAAGATTTAAGCAATTTTAGAAGCTTAAAGTAGATAGATTTAAACAAAAAGTTGTAAAATAATATTGTACTTTTTAAAGTATTACAATATTTAATATAGAGCTATATATATTTCGAAAAAATAGCAATTTTTGCTTGTATAGACAATATAATAATTGCAAAAAATTAGCAAAATTAAATAGAATTTAAGTAGACAAGCAATATAGTTAATACTAAATATAATATTGAAACGAGATTTTTTACAATAGTATAAAATGTTTTTTATATTTTGAAAGAATAGTTAACATTAAATAAAATATTGCTAAAAGTTAAATATATTTGTTGTTTTAAATTTTATAATCGATTTTAATTTTAATAATCAAGAATTTTCTTAAGACTTTGCTATTGTTAATTGAATTGCTATATCGAAAAATATTTACTAACAAATTAATAAAAATCTTTTAGCAAGTATTTCGAGTAATTAGACTTGTTATCGATTAATATAGAGTAAAATTAATTTAATTACAAAATCAGTTTAAGATACGTTAAAATCTTAAGATAATTGGCAATTTTAGTTTGTTAAGTATGCAACTAAATATCTATCTAAGTATTAAATAAATTTTGCGAGCAATCTTGTTCGAATATTTGTAAAACGCTCTCTTACTATACAAAGTACAATTGAATAATATTTAAAAATAATGCAAAATTGCAACATCTAGAATAGAGACTACTTAGCAACAAGAATCTAGATATATTAATAACTCTTAAAAATTAAATTTGTTTTGCATAATTCGATTTAGATTTGTAATTATATATCGATAAAGAATTAAATTAGTATTGCGACTATCTTTGTAAAATAGATTTTATTAAAAGAGTTCGAAAGTTAGCTTTGCTTTAAAAGTATATCTACTAATTGTTGTTTAGTTTCGACATTCTTGTTTTTAAATATATCGAATATTTTTTAATATTTTTAAAAATATAAATTCGAACTTAAACAATAATCAAAGCGCAAAGTTTTTGTATTTTATAATATTTATACGTATCTTAGATAACAACACTTCAATTGTAACAAAAATCGACATTATAGAATATAAATATTTATTGCTATTAAAGATTAAGAAAACAATATTTATAAAAGAGAAAATCTAGATTTTATTAATTCTTGATATTCTCTTTATTATAGGAAGCCCCTATATAGACACATCTTTTACTATTTGGACATGGATTTTACTAGATAGACTATCGCGCAATTTTTATTTAAGATTCGACAAAGTTGCAAAATCTCGATCGAATTAGCACATATTGAGTCGATCTATCTTCGATAAAAGATAGTTTCAAAAAGAGTTCAATTTTAATATAAAAATCGATTGTTTCTTACACGTTTTTTATTGCATTTGCAAATATATTTGTAGATCGAATAAAGCTCTTATCGAATACAAATTAGAACTCTATTAAGCACTCGTAATTATATACTTTATATTTTGAAAATTTAATAAGAAACAGACACAAATGTATACTTTTTGTTCTCTAAAATTGTTGTCTTTCTAGTTTTTTTTATCGATTTTATATTTGTTGTTATCGAAGTTTCAAATCGATCTTAATTGAAGTATCTAATCTAGTAATTCTAAGATTAAATTTAAGATCGAAATCGATTATTTTTAGAGCTTCGACAAATTTGCATTGTTATTTTTACTATTTATCTTAATAACGTTCTTAGAGAGTCTCGAAATAATTTCTTTAGAAATTGTTGCACTAACTAATATAAAGATTGCAATAAATACTTTTAAAGTTTTCTTTAATTGTTTGTTTTCAATCTTTAGATTAGCTTTAGTAGATCTTTTTCTTCGCGAAGTTTTTGCTAATATTTGTATATCTATTGCAACTCTATCTTTTACTTCTTTGCAATTGTCTTTATTTGTTGTTTTTCGCTTTTGTTGTATAGAAAACTAAATAATAGATTAAGTTGCAAATATTTGAATTTGATTATTTGTAAAATCTATTGTTATTGTTGTTATCTTTGTTTTTGTCTTTGTTAAGACATATTTAAAATTTAAAGATTAACAACAAATAAAGTTTTCAAAAGTTTTTTATTGTTTATTTAGAATTCTTTTCAATTGTTCTTTGCTTTTTACTACAACAAAATTAATAATATTTAACAAAGAATTTTTTATAGACTTTGAAGTATTCTTTAGAATATTATTTATATTTTGAAAATCTATTGTTGATTCGACATAATAACAAGAAGACTTTTAAAAGTGTTAGTAAAAATAGATACTTACTAATTTGACTTTGTTGTTGTTGTTAATATTATTAATAATGCGTTTAATTTTGTAAGCACAAGATAGTTTTATTGTTGCACAAAAATGGTTTTTGCAAATCGATAAATCTCTATTGTTTTTTTGCGTATCTATAATTTTTTAATATTGCAACAAAATTGTTTTTAGAGCAAAGAAAATAATATAGACAAAGAGATTTTAAAATATTGTTTTTTGTAGTAAGCAATCTAGTTGTTGCTTTGTCTTATTAAGTACTTTAACATATTTTGTATGTTAACAATTATATATATTTGCGATCTTCTTTGCTATATTTCTAAAATTGTTAATAGATAATTTTAAAAAAATCTTTAAGACTATATAAGCTTCTTTGTCTCTTAAAAAACGTAATTGTTAAAATATAAATATTTGTTAATTTAGATTTTGCTCTATTTTTTCTTCTTGAGCACAATATACTTACTAAAATAGTTAACAATTAAGAAGTTGTATTTATCTTGCAAATATTGCTATTGCAAATTGAACTTATTTTTGATTTTTGTATACAAAAGCTTGTATTAATTGTTGACAAAATAATTTTTCTTATTGTTGTTAAAAAATATTGTTGTATACAAATCTTTATAGAATTTGTTTTACTTTTTAGTAGATTCAAAGTACTTGCAAAAATTATCGACAACGTTCTTTTCAATATATTATATATATAGAAAATAAATCGCAATAGATAAAATCTCTTTAATTATTGCTTTCAATATATTAGTCTTATCGTCAAAAAGCTATATTTTAAAAAAAGATATATTAAGCTTTTTGTAGAACTTCTTGTAAATCGCAATCAATTACTTGTAGTTCTTTTGATTTTTGCTCTTAAAAAAATATATTCTAATATAGAACAAGATATTTAAAACAATTACTTTAATATCTATTGCTAGCAATATTTTGTATTAATTAAATTTATAAATACAATTTAAAATAAGTATCTTGTTATAGCTTGCAAAAGTGTTTTTGCTAACTTTATTAATAAAAAACAAATATTTAATTTGTTTATAACAATTTAACTTTAATTAGAATTATTAGTTATTGCTATTGTTTAAAATAATATTAAAAGTTTGAATTAAAATCAAGTTTTAAAACTTTTTGTTTTATATTTTCTAAATAATATTGTAGATATTTTTTGCTTCGATTGTCGAATTACTAGAATCTAAATAGTATTTGTTCTGCAAAAAGATAAAAATTTAACTAGATTTTAAGTCTATTTTGTGCTATACTTTAATATTTTTTATTATTTTCTTTTGATTGATAAAATAGTTGCGAAGCTTTGAATGTAAAACTTGATTAATATTATTATAATTATAATTGCTTCTTTGAATCTTTGTCAACGTTTATTTGTTGTCTATTAATTTTGCTATACATTAAAAAGAACAATTGATACGTTTAAAGATTGCGATTTGTTTTTTAATAGCTTTTTGTTTGTAATTAGATTTAGATTTTCGCTTACAATTGCAAATAACATAGATTTTGCTTTTAATATTTTTGTTGTTCTTGTTAATACTTCTAATAACAATAGAGTAGTTGTATTGCTTAATATAGTTATTAAGATTTTCAAAAAGAGCAAATTTGGACGCGTATTTCGTACTATTTATCGACGGCGATAGCATAGATTTTGGGAGCAAAAAAGACGTTGTTTCTTGACTAATAAAGAACGATTGAGTAGTTATAGCAATAAGATATCTTGTTGTTAAAATAATAACGATAGTAGAGATGCAATAGATAAAGAGATAGAAAATAAAGAAGTATTTGATATTTAGCAATATCTAAGAATATTACGTGATCTTATGCGCTAACTCGATCGGGGTTTTGCAACTTCGTCGAATCTCAAATAAAAATTGCGCGGTAGTCCACCTAGTAAAATCCATGTCCAAATAGTAAAAGATGTGTCCACATAGGGGCTCCCTTATTATATCGCGAACAATAGAAGAAAACGCACAATAATATTTATTATTAATATAGAGTTTTATTTTGTAGAGCAGATGCTAGAAGTAGAATTTAGTAAAAATTATTTTTAAAATTTTATTTTTAACAATTAAAAGAATCGATTTTCTTAATATTGCTATCAATTATATATTAATAAAATTAATCTAGTTAATTAGTATCTATTATTCTAGTATTGTTTACGTCAATTAGTCTAACTTAATTTAAAGATAAATATAGATGTTTAAAGTAGTATTTGTAAAAATTGTTCGAATTCTTAGTAATAAAACTATTGTATTAATTTAAAATTACAAATAAAAAACAATAACTAGAATTAAAAGTATCTAATAGATTTTTTGTTGTACTTTGTATTAGTTGTTGTTCTACAAATAGAATTAAAATTATTAATTGTTTTTACAATACTATTTCTAATTATTAAATATAGTAATATATATTTTGTTTCAATAATTAACTTAAGTTGTTTCTAGTCTATTGTTTAATTTATTAAAATCTTAACAATATAATCGATATTCAATTGCTTCAACTTTACTTAATATTGATACTATATTAGTTTTTAATATTTTGTATTTGATTATTGCAATAAAGTTAGATTTGTATAAAGACTCTTTAATATTTTTGCTAATAATATGTAATATACAATACTTAATATTGTTGTTTTCGATATAGTGTTGTTTTTTTAAAATCTATAAAAAATATTAAATTTAATTATAGTTTAATTGCTTTCTATTTATATATTTGAAAATCTTAACTATAAAAATTTCTTAATATTTTAAAAGTTAATTGTAGCTTTACTTATATATTCTTAGATCTTTTAAGATAATTCGCGCAATTCGCATATTATATTGCCAAATATAGTTTTTATACTAAAAATACTTTTTTTTGCAAAAACAAATAATAAGTTTTACTTTTTATTATATAAGTTTTTTGCTTTTTAGACTAATTGCAACAACTTAGTTTTAATAAAGTATTTAATTACAAAAACTTACTTAACTACTATTTTGTTGTTAAAATTAAATAAGTCTTTTAATTTATATTTTTTAAAAACAAATATATATTAACAACTTAGTATAATATTTCTCTTTATTTTGTTAAAAAATATATTAATCTTGCTTGCTATTCTTTTATATATAGCTTTTATTTTGTATTGTTTGCTAATATTATTAAATATTATAGCAAGAGTATTTTCGATACTTTAAAAAAGAAAGAGCAAACAAAGTTAAATAGTATATTTAAGATACTTGTCGAGTTTCGACATATTATTGTAAATCTAATATAGTTGCTAGATACAAAATTAATTTTCTTTAATATCTAAAAATTTTATTGTTATCGATTAAATGTTTATATTTTTAAGTTATCGAAAATCGAAGTTTGTTACAAAATTAAAAACAAAAACTAGATTTAGAACTTGTTTGTAATATTTAAAAAAAAACG